>ENA-OREC01000412-OREC01000412.1-marine-metagenome-genome-assembly--contig:-NODE-412-length-16352-cov-8.771684_pt1 | contig 16352 bp, 26 predicted proteins | sample MGYA00248626_ERZ508543 | MGnify/ENA primary metagenome ERZ508543 (study PRJEB26211, sample SAMN05518279) | marine metagenome | isolation source: Puget Sound, Washington, USA | host: Bankia setacea...
ACCTTTACTACAAGTAGAAGTTATTTGGATAAAACCCATAATGTCATTAGTGCTTCAAAGGATTTAGTTCAGTACGAATCTTTCACAGTAGACAATGATGTTGCAAAAATATCTGTTGTAGGAATAGGTATGAGAAGTCATGTTGGAGTGGCAAGACAAGTGTTCCACGTTCTTGCAAAAGAACATGTTAATATTTTGGCTATAGCTACTTCAGAAATAAGAATTAGCATTCTAGTTAAAGAGAAGTATATGGAATTAGCCGTACGTGCTTTGCATGATTCTTTTGCTTTAGAACAATAAAAAGAACAATTAAAAAAGATATCCTTCTTATGATAAGGGGTAGCTTTCTATTTTGTCATGATCACTTAATGATTCCCATAGCTCTTTAGATGTTTTCTGTAGTACAGGATGCATCCATGTTTGAGAAATTTCATTTAATGGACCAAGTACAAAAGATCTTTCATGCATTCTTGGGTGAGGAATGATCAATTGGTCTGGTGTCGATATTCCTTTCTTAGCTTCTTCGTTATTCATCCATAAGAGAGCCGTTCTAAGGTTTGGTATTGTTTCCTGCCCAATAGATATAATGTCTATGTCACAGGTACGTGATGACCAGCGGGATGTTGTCTTCCTACCTAAAAAAGTCTCTATTTCTTTTAATATTATTAATAATTCTAATGGCTCTTTTTTTGTTGATACTTCCACAACGCTATTTATAAAGGGAGGATCTAATTTATTAGGATATGCAGAAGAGTGCCAGAAAGAACTTTTTGCAATAACATTTATTTCATGTTCATTAAGTATGTCATACACCATCCTCACAATTGCCAAAGAGGTTTTATTGTCGTATTGTAAGTTCGATCCAACTGCTAGGTGAATTGGATTTGAATGTTTTGTAACTCTGGTGTATGTAATATAAACCTCCATAGTGAGATGTTAAGTGTTAAATGAATCAGCCATAAGATAGTATTTACTGCATTATAGCAGATGATTTAGAGTTTGTTTATAAGGAGTTTTTTTAATGTTTTATACTTACGAGCGTCTGGCAATATTCATAGATGGTTCAAATCTTTATGCATGCGCAAAAGCTTTGAATTTTGATATCAACTATCAGAAACTTCTAAAAGAATTTTCGCTTCGTGGTCGTCTTATTCGTTCGTTCTATTATACAGCTTTATTGGAAGATCAGGAATATTCACCTTTAAGACCTCTGATAGATTGGTTGGAATATAATGGTTTTACCATGGTTACAAAACCTGCTAAGAAATATATTGATGCATCTGGAAATGAGAAGATTCGTGGGAATATGGATATTGAACTTTCAATAGATGCAATGGAGATCGCGCAGTACGTAGAGCATATTGTACTATTTTCAGGTGATGGAGACTTTTTGCCTCTGGTGAAAGCCTTGCAGCGTAAGGGAGTTAGAGTTTCGGTTGTATCCACAATCCAGTCACAGCAGCCTATGATAGCAGATGAACTTCGCAGGCAAACTGACAATTTTATTGATTTATATGATATTAAAGACATGATATGCAGAAATACAAAAGATGATCCTGTTGAGTCTTGAGCTAGTATTTCTGTTTCTAATAGAAGTTGATAGTATCCTATCTGGGATAAACAAGGATTTGTTTGCGTGTTTTTAAATGTTGATAGAGAATGCTCTAATTGCATTAGGTTATTATCTTATAGAAACGAAGTGAAAGGTGAATTTCCATCATGGTGGAATAGTCCTGTTAATGGTTTTGGGGATCATAATGGATGGTTGCTGATAGTGGGATTGGCTCCTGGAAAAAAAGGAGCAAATCGTACAGGGCGTCCTTTTACAGGAGACTATGCTGGGGATGTGTTATATAAGTCTCTTTTAACTGTGGGTTTTGCAACTGGTGTTTATAATGCTTCAGTTGATGATGGTATACAGTTATTGGATTGCTCAATAATAAATGCAGTAAGGTGTGTTCCTCCAGCTAATAAGCCTGTGACATCTGAAATTCGTGAATGTAGTAAATTCTTGCTGACAGACATACAACATATGAGAAATTTACGGGTTATTTTGTGTTTAGGTCATATAGCTCATAATGCTTTGTTTAGTATCTTAGGTGGGAAATTATCTCATTACAGCTTTAAACATAGAAAACAACATAATATAGGAAAATACCTAGTATTTGATAGTTATCACTGCTCAAGGTATAATGTGAATACAAAAGTTTTAGATGAAGATGATTTTACAAATTTATTACTAGAGATAAAAAGTCTAGATATTTAGTAGTTTTATAGTGTGTATACGATATGGATGGTGATAAGAAAAAGATATCAATATTCTTAGCTAATCCAAGAGGTTTTTGTGCTGGGGTTGAGCGTGCAATAAAGATAGTTGAGAGATCATTAGAGGTATTTAATGCTCCTGTTTACGTACTGCATGAGATTGTACATAATAAATATGTTGTTAAAGATTTGCAGAGTAGAGGTGCCATATTTGTGGAATCTCTGGAAAGTATTCCGAAAGAGTATCCGGTAATTATTTCGGCACATGGAACTTCTCAGATGGTTATGGATGATGTTAAAGGTAGAAATGTTATATATGTTGATGCTACATGTCCACTTGTAACCAAAGTTCATATGGAGGTTAAGAATCATTATAGAAAAGGAAGAAAAATCTTAATGATTGGACATAAAGGACATGTAGAAGTAGCTGGTACTATGGGACAAGTTCCAGATGGTGTTGTTACTTTAATAGAAACAGTAGAAGACGCTAGAAAGATTCATCTAGATGAATATCAAAGTGGTATAGCATATGTTACTCAAACAACTCTTTCCATTGATGATACAAGTGAAATTATACAGGTATTGAAAGAAAGATTTCCAGATATTGTAGAATCTAAAACGGATGATATATGCTATGCAACTTCTAATAGACAGCAAGCAGTAAAAGAAATTGCTTCGTCAGTTGATATTTTATACGTTATTGGCTCTCCTAATTCTTCTAATTCTAATCGTCTTGTAGAGGTAGGTAAGCAGTATGGCTGTGATAAAGTTTTTTTGATTGATAGTGAATTGGATATTGATATGAGCATGGTAGATGATGATGATGTTAGTGATATAGGGATAACAGCAGGAGCAAGCGCTCCTGAGATATTGGTGCAGAAAGTATTAGATGTTTTTAAGGCAAAATACCATACTTTATTCTTTGACATATCTTCACATGTTAAAGAAGAAATGTCATTTTCACTGCCTACTCTCCTGCGATAATATCTAATATTGATATATAGGTGCTGTATGGAAATTATTGCTTATACAGATGGAGCTTGTTCTGGTAATCCAGGTCCTGGTGGATGGGGAGTATTGTTGATAGCCAAAAAAGGCGACAAAATCTTAAAAGAGAAAGAGTTATCTGGAGGAGAGGTTTATACCACAAATAATAGAATGGAGCTACGTGCTGCTGTTCAGGCGTTAAAAGAGATATATAATAAAAGTGAAATTACAATTATTACTGACTCTGTTTACTTAAAAGATGGGATGTTATTATGGTTGCCCAGATGGGAAAAAAACGGATGGAAGACGTCAAATAAAAAGCCTGTAAAGAATCAAGATTTATGGCAAGATTTACAACAGTTAGTCAAATGCCATTCTGTAACATGGGAATGGGTGAAGGGACATAACGGGGAATATGGAAACGAGAAAGCAGATCAATTGGCAAGAGAAGGCATGCTGAAAGTATAGAAAGATAAAAAATTAATGGTAGGTAGTATTTTAATAACAGGTTGTTCTTCTGGGATAGGATATGCAAGTGCTAAAGTTCTTCATGAGCGTGGGTGGAAAGTATTTGCAGCATGTAGAAAGTCTTGTGACTGTGATAAATTGAAAGAACTTGGGATAGACAGTCCATTATTGGATTATGATATAGAAGACACGATTACATCTGCAGTAGAGTATGTTCTTGGAAAGACAAACGGAAAATTAGATGTTCTTTTTAATAATGGTGCATTTGCTCAACTTGGTGCTGTAGAAGATTTACCTGTTGAGGCTTTGAAAGCTTCTTTTCAAAGTAATTTCTTTGGATGGCATACTCTAACTTGTAAAGTTATACCTATAATGCGTAAACAGGGGCATGGTCGCATATTACAATGTTCTTCAGTATTAGGTTTTTCAACTTTAAAGTTCAGAGGGGCATATCAAGCTACAAAGTATGCCCTTGAAGGGCTTACCGATACATTAAGATTAGAACTACTCGATACTGGGATACATGTAATATTGTTAGAGCCTGGTTCCATTAAAACGCGTATAAGATATAATGCAAGCAAACATTTTTATAAATGGATAAATATTGACAAATCACCTTGGAATTGTGAGTATGAAGATATATTGATTCCTAAATTAGAGCAAATGGATGAAAGTATTCCTTTAAAGGAACAAAGTTTTTTCAAAGGTAATTGTGACATTGTAATACCTAAAATATTGCATGCCATAGAAAGTAAGAAGCCAGCTGTTCGCTATTTTATTACCAAGGAAACATGGATAGCAGCTTTTCTGAAGAGAATATGTACTAGCTCTCAATTTGATGTAATTTGTAAGAAGGTGGGGTTTTAATGGTAATACTTAGCACAATATATACTAAGACTGGTGACGCAGGAACAACAGCTATTGGTGGTGGAAGAAGAGTACCAAAAAGTGATCCTTGTGTTGTAAGTTGTGGTTCAGTAGATGAACTGAATTCTTTCATAGGTATGACAGTGAATGTATATGATGCTAATACTGAGTATGGTAATTGGGGGATAAAAAGATTACAACAATTTCAGAATGAATTGTTTGATATTGGTTCAGGTTTAGCTTTTGTTGGTGCTGATAGTGTTGATACACAGAAAATAAAGGATAAATGTGACTTCTTTAGAGAAAGGGTGCAGCGTATAGAAAATGATATTGACTGGATGAAAACTTTCTTACAACCTGTAATGTCATTTACTTTGCCTGGAGGAAGTTGTGTGTCGGCCAATTTACATGTATGTCGCACAGTGTGTAGAAGGGCAGAAAGAGCGATAGTTAGTTTGTATGAGGCGTATCCAGATGATGAGGTCGTAAAGTGTTGTATGATGTATATAAATCGTTTGTCTGATTGGTTTTATGTTGCAACAAGGTTGAATAATGAAGCAGGGGAACAAGATATACTCTGGGAACCAAATAAGTAAAAGATACTTCATTGAGACCAATGGTAAATATGCAGGTTTATCGATATGGTGTGTAGCTACAAATTAGTGTATTACCCTAATCCTATACTTAGAAAAGTATGTGAGCCTGTTGAAGACTTTAATGATGATTTGAAATATCTTGTATCTGAGATGATTAGAATCATGCATTTAAATGATGGGATAGGTATTGCTGCTCCTCAGGTAGGCTCCTTAAAAAGTGTATTTATAATGAGTACATCATTACCTTCTGAAGAGGAAGGTAATGATGTACAGAATAGCTCAGAAGAACATCATCCTATCGTCTTTATAAACCCTACAATTTTATCAAAAGGAGATAGTTACAAGATTTTCCAAGAAGGATGTTTATCTATACCAAGTGTTTATGCAAATGTTCAAAGATCTTCAGAGGTGACGTTACGTTACTATACTTTAATGGGGGAAGAGTGTGAGGACACTTTTACTGGTATGCAGGCTATATGTGTCCAACATGAGGTTGATCACCTTAACGGAAAGCTATTTATAGACTATCTGGGAAAGATGCAAAGGTTTATGGCTCTTGAGAAATTACGTAAGTATATGAAGAAGCGTGGAATAGAGTAGTATATTGGCTATGATATCTATAGATAGAACAAATTTAAGAATTGTCTTCATGGGTACATCTGACTTTGCTTCAGTAATTCTAAGAAGTTTATCGCTGGCAGGATACAATATCTCATGTGTTTATACAAAATCTTCTACTGGTGGCAGAGGAAAACGTAACCCATTGCTGTCCAATGTAAGAATTACAGCAGATGAAATGGATCTTGAGGTGAGGAGTCCCTTGCAGTTTGATAATTGTGACGTTGAGTTTATAAAGTCAATAAAGCCTGATTTCATAGTTGTAGCTGCATACGGATTATTATTACCAGCTAATATACTTAATATTCCTTCTATATGCTGTCTTAATGTACATGCTTCTCTTCTTCCCAAATGGAGAGGGGCAAATCCTATACAACGCGCTATAATGTCTGGTGATAAAACAACAGGTGTTTGTATTATGAAGGTTGTAGAAGCGTTAGACGCAGGCCCTATATTTTGCAAGAAATCTGTCGAGATTGGAGATAGATTAACCACAAAGACTTTATCAGATAAACTTGCCCATATAGGTGCAGACTTATTAGTTAGTTCTATACCTCGTATAGCTTCTGAAGGTTATCAACCTACCCCTCAAGAAGAACATTTCACGTATGCTTCAAAAATATCAGAAAATGAATCTTGGATACTATGGTCACAGAAAGCTGCTATAGTAGATTGTCAGATTCGAGCTTTGTCTCCAGATCCAGGTGCATGGTTTATGTTTAAAGGTGAAAGAATAAAAGTGTTAGATAGCATAATAGAACATTTATCACCTTGCGAACTATGTGCTGTACCTGGCACAGTGCTTGATAATAACCTGTTAGTTTCCTGTAAGGATAGTTTGTCTCAAGGGGTAGGGGTACGTTTGCTCAAGTTACAACGCTCTGGGAAGTTAGAGCTTAAGGCAAAAAACTTTCTTAATGGATACAAGATCATTAGATCTGATATTCTTATCTAGGATATATTAATTGTATTTGTATTATAATAATTTTAGATAATATCTTATATCTTTGTGACCCTGACTATTAGTAGGGAAGGATTAATAAGTAGGATACATATATGTTGCCAAATTTAGAATATTTATCAGATAGCTTACAGAGTGTCTCGAGCACTAGACAAGATTTTTTGAAACCTCCATATTGTGGTGAAATTGATATTAGAATCGATACTAATGGAGTATGGTACTACATGGGATCTCCTATATTGAGAGATTCGATGGTAGGGTTCTTTGCATCTATTTTAAGAAAAGAGGATGCCGAATATTTTTTAGTAACTGCTATGGAAAAAGTGAAAATACAGGTTGATGATGTACCTTTTCTTATAGTTGATGTTGAAGGATGTAGCGATATAAGTGGAAACCAGGATTTATATGTTACTACAAATATAGGGAATTGCTTTAAAATAGATGCAAGTCATGGTCTTTCATTCCATAAGGCAGATAATAATTTAGATATAACTAATGGTGTTTCAATGGCCTATGTTGAGGTAAAAGACGACCTACAGGCAAGATTTGATCGCAAAAGTTATTATCGTCTGATTGACTTAGGAGAAGAAGTTACCAGAGGAGACAGTTTAAAATGGTTTGGTCTAAGATCGGGAGGTGTGTTCTTCCCTATCGCTGAGTCTATGAAACTGATGTAGTTTTTATGTATTTTAGATGGAAAAGATAAAGTGCTTATATTTGCAAGTCTTATAAGACCTGCTATTGCTGTCTTGTTAATAATAATCATATTCATGTCTATATATTATTGCTTACATGCAAATAAATATAGAGATGTGAAGACATATGATATATCATATGATCTATTTAGAAAGAGATTTATGTACACTCTATTTTCCTTCGCAAGTATTATAATAATTATATCTATATTTCTGATGTTTGCTGATATACGTCGAGAGAAAACAGAATCGTATGTTCCTCCTATATGGCATCTGAATTAATAGCTACTGAGGTGAGTTCTTAAATTATAAAGGGCATACCGTGATTAAAATACAGATTCACCCAATATGGCGTAAACATAGGGGGCTGATTTCATTACTTACTTATCTGGTAGAAAATAATATTGATGTAAAAATAGTAGGTGGGTGTGTTAGAGATTCTCTGCTAGGTAATAAAAGAATCGCAGACTTTGACATAGCTGTCAAAGCTACACCATCTACTCTGAAAGAATATCTTTCCTGTAAATATAAGGTAATTGACATTGGCATTAAATTTGGTGCGATAAAAGTAGTTGTCAATGGTGATACTTTTGAATTAACTTCATTAAGGAAGGATATACGTGGCAGTGGAAGATACCCTGAAAAATTAGAATATGGGGTCTGTTGGTTAGATGATGCAAAAAGGAGAGATTTTACAATTAATGCTATTTATTCTGATTTAGAAGGTAATATTTTTGACCCATTAGGAGGATTAAAAGATTTAACTCTAAGGCGAGTTAAATTCATAGGTTGTGCTGAAGAGCGTATAAAAGAAGATTATCTTAGGATTATGCGTTTCTTCCGTTTTGTTGCTTATTTAGGTGATACTTGTTTATGTACAGATGCATTACATGCCTGTGCTAAGAATCGTGAGGGTCTGAGAAGAATATCAGGAGAAAGACTTACTGATGAATTTAAAAAAATTCTGTCTTTGAGCTCTCCGCAATATGCGATTAGTGCCATGAAGCATTCAGGAGTTATGAATTCTATTTTAGAAGACAATGCTTTTAGAATATTACAATATATGATTCAAAATGAAAAATTATCAGGTATTAATAATAATGTTTGGTTATATAGACTGGCTGTGATTATTAAGCAGGATATCAATATAGATGATATTAGTTTTTTAAAACTATCAAAAAGTGAACGTTATGAAGCGAATAAGATACGTTCATTATTGAATAAGTTCGCAACAAGAGAATATCTTGTAGGTGAAAATATTGAAACATCGCTTATCTTAATGTGCGCAAAAGCTGCTTTACAGTACAGGCTATTAACAGAAGGTGATATAGAAAATACAGTATTAATGTCAGAAAGAAAGTTTCCCATTGAATCGCGTGATATAATAAATCTTGGTTATACAGGGAAAAAGATAGGAGATAGTATGAAATATTTATACCATGTGTGGGATGAAGCTAACGGAAACGTAACAAAAGAAGAGTTGTTGAGCATAGCAAAAGATATTATTGCAAAGGTTTGATGTATTATCTTCTGTTAATCATAGCAATATCTGATAATGAGGAATGCTCTGAATTTGCAAGTGCTGAGACGCTATTCGTAAAGCTGCGATCTCTCTCTTCTACTGACCTTTGCACTGTATCATGAAGTTCTTTCTGATGATGCATATCTTGCTGTATTTTTGCTGCCATTCCTCTTTCATACTCTTCGAACTGTTGATTAGCTTGAGGTGAGGAATTAGCTTGAGAAAACATCGATGATAAATCAGACATAGATGATTTCTTCGAAGAACTATCTGTACTATTAGAAGAGGTGGATAAGTTACTTTTCTTAGGAGGGTGAGGAAATTTACCACTCTTATGAGCAGGAGATGTATGTCCTGGACGAGCATGTGGGGTACGCTGTTGTTGAATTGGGGGAACTACCATAACTTCCAACCTTTGCCAATCTAATAAACTATCACTGTAACTATGCTATCATAAACAATTATACAATATATATCAATATGAAACTGAATATGACAGCATTTGCTAATTACTATCTTATATATCTATTAAATTCTTGCTGATAATTATCTTTCCTATATTTTCCAGTATTGGCTAAAATTCTCTTGTCTATTTTCATCTCATCATGCTTTCTAGCATATATTGCTAGTGACAACTAATCATAAATACTCTTTAGCCCTCTGATCCATAATTATTATCTTGTTGTTCCTCGCCATCATTATTATCATTATTATTATTCCCTGTTGGATCGTTATCCCTTCCATTAAGATTGCTGTTATTCTTATTATGCATATTTTGTAGCTCTTGAAATAAAGTTGTTATTTCTTCTTTGTCCTTATCTAGGGCGCCATTTGCCTCTCCGCCGCCATCACCTTCATTTTTGCCCAATAAGTATGCTCCTATCATTAAGCCTATAATCATATATTCCCCCTTAATTTATTGATATATCATATACATATGATATATCAGTACGTATAAATAATGAGTAACCTAGTATTCTTAAGACATATTGACATATTATGGTTATTATAATAATATATCTAAATACTGTGATATATTCTTCATGTAATGCAACTATTGACATATCAGTATATCTATTTACATAATGCAAGGCATACATTTGTACAAGGACTGGCAAGATGTAGTAACATGTAGCGTTGCTTCTTAAATATATGTGACATATAAGTCAATTGAGGCTTGCTTTATGTTATAAAAACTTTCTTCTATAGATGTAAATAATTACTATATCTACATAAGAAAGTAAGACAGCTATATATCAAAGACGTCAGAAATATTTAGGTTAAGATACTAGATACTTACTAATGAAATTTAATTCAAAGTTTTATACAGATAGTCTATATCTGCATATGATGCAGTAGGTCACAGTAGTATTAACTACTGTGACCTACTATGTCTCATTATAAATTTGATCCCAACTGGAATTTCTTATCAAAATCTCCGTTCATTTGCGTGCTTGCTTCCTCGTCTTTCTTCATCATATCTCCTATGCCCCCCATCATATCTCCTTTCCCGCCAGCTCCTCCTGCAGTGTCTCCAGCTCCCGCTGCTTTCCCACCAGCAGCGGCTCCCCCCATTGCACCACTTCCACCTAATACTGCTTGCGCCGCTACTGCTGCTAATGGACCTATCATAAATACTCCTTATATTGAATTGTTACAGTTGAAGATAATATATAATCAATGCAATATACATATTACATTGATTGTATATTATTAAACATCTGATCCATAATTATTATCTTGGCTTGTTTCTTCATCACTAGAACCTAAGGGATCTCCAGTACGCCCACCAGGAGTAACATCTCGATGCCCTTCTTTCATTCTATCTATCTCTTCTCTCATTGCATTCATTTCTTCTTTGTACGCATTGAGTGCTTTCTCATCGACTTTGACATCGTCTTCATCGCTACCGAACAAAAGTTCTGTCCCTAGTTTAAATGCACCTGACAATGCACCCCAAATCATATTGCCCCCTTCATTTCATATCATATCATATCATATCACATCATATCACATATAGGACCTGTCTATTATGTAATAATAATATAGAGATACTATGTGATTAGGTGACATACCATATGATATATCGCTAGGTATGAATAATAAGTAATCTAGTATTGTTAAGATATATTATGGTTACTAATGAAATGTACTTAGGTGCAGGAATTGTATTATTCAATGCAATTGTTGACATATGAGTATAGATATTTATAAATACACTTGATACATATGATGTGTGGGCACATGGTGTAGAGCAATAACATGTGGTGCTGCTTATAAATTTACATAACGTATTGGATTCTATGACGCTCTATAAAAAAGGTAGTATTAATAAATTATCAGATGTCACTTCTGTTACTCTAAGAAAGATATGTAATAAAAGAGGTTTTCAGGAGGTAAGGATTATAACATCATGGTATGACTTGATTTCAAGTATGTTTTCAGGGGTAGTTTTGCCTATAAAAATATCAAAAATGACAAAGAGGGGAGTGTGTGTTGGCACATTGCATTTACAGGTAAAGGATGGTCCAACAGCAATGGAAGTATCGTATGCACATAAAAGCATTATTGATACGATTAATAATTTTTATGGCAGTAAAGTAATTGATAATGTGAAAGTTGTACAGATTGGAATAGATGGTTGTAATGTCTGTACACATACTACATCTTCAATAGGTATTGCACATAAGGTTCCTTTGTTACAGTTGGAAGACTTATCATGTTCGCACAGAAAAAGTATGACAGGCATACTTGATGATATCAAAAATGTTGTAGACCAAAATCTTAAAGATTGTCTGCAAAAATTAGTTGCAGAATTTTATACTGTTAATACAGTATAATCTTTACTCTCTTTGAGAGAGTAAATTGAAATTATAGATGTAATCAATGATAGGAGGGCTATGTTGTGGTGTTCTGTGTTTAGGAATGTATCATTGTTTAGAAGTATATCTTTTGCGATAATCGGCTTTATTTTTATATTTATGCATGCAATAAACCTTTCATACGCAAAGAACAATTTGCATGAAATACCTTATTTTACAGAGTATGTATCATATGGTTCTCAGGATGCACCAGTACATATAGCAGAATTCTTCTCTTTTTCGTGTCCACATTGCGCCAACTTTTATGCGACAACTTTTCAGAAGATAAAGTCTAAATATATAGATACAGGCAAGGTTTTATGGACGTCTTACGAAGTATATTTCGATAGACAAGGTTTGCATGCAGCTATAGTAGCAAGATGCGGAGGAGAAGATGCGTATACTGCTGTTAAAGAGTTGTTACTTATAAAACAGCGGGAATGGTTGTATGCAAATGATTATATGAGTGAACTGAAAAAATATGGGAAAATTATTGGAATGCCCCATAATACAGTGGGATCATGTGTGAAAAATAATTCATTTGCAAAAGAATTAGTAAATCTATCAAAACAGGCTTTGATAGAGTATAATATAACATCGACACCTACATTTTATATTGATGGTGATAAGATAGAAGGATATAGAGATTTTGAAGAATTCTCTAAGATTATAGACAGATTACTAATGAAAAAATAGCTTATGTATTTAGATGAAGAAAGAGAGAATCGTCATGATTCTGATAAAGACAGGTTGACAGAGACCCATGATTCTCGCGGCGATCCTATATCTGATGATATAAATAATCTTGAGCAGAAAATAGAAATGGCTAAGAAAGATATATCTTCACCTAAAAGAGGAGAAAGTCTTGGTAGGGCAGCATCAATGTATACAAGCTCTATTTATATGATTATTGAGTTTATAGTAGCTATTATCATAGGTTCAGCTCTTGGGTGGTTTCTTGATACACTATTTTCTAGTTTCCCACTGATATTTATAGTGGGAATATTTATGGGATTTTGCGCTGGTATTAGGTGTATTTTTAGAACCGCAGGGTTATTATAAATTTGATTAGAATCATATTTTATACACTAGATGCTTATGATATGGTTTCTTATTTACTCTATTGATTTACTGGTGTATATACAGTAGTGGTTATGTGGGTACGGCATTCAGTATACTTATTAAAGAGGTATTCATGGCTGGGGAAGAGAGTGATGATGCGGTTCTAGTTATTGATCCAATACATCAGTTTGAATTGCACTCAATTTTTTCAGATAGAGTTGGGAATTTTTCTTTTACAAACTCTTCCGTGTGGATGTTAATTACAGCTTTTTGCATTATTGCTTTTTTCGCTTTTGCATGGAGAGGAAGAGATCTTGTACCTGGAAGGCTACAATGTGTTTCTGAGATGTTATACGAGTTTACGTGTGGTATGATAAGGGATATTTGTGGTGATGAGGGGATGAAATTTTTCCCTTATATATTTTCTTTGTTTATGTTTGTACTATTTGCAAATATTCTAGGTATGTTGCCAACTTCATTTACCGTGACCAGTCATATTGCGGTTACTGGATGTCTGGCGATGGGTATCTTTATTGCAATAACCCTCTTGGGTTTTGTGCGTCACGGGATAGGATTCTTGCACTTTTTTGTTCCTAAAGACGCTCCTTTGTTGTTAAAGCCTTTTCTCGCTGTGGTAGAGCTTATTTCTTATTTTGTTAGACCAGTTAGCCATTCGATTCGTTTAAGTGCTAATATGGTTGCAGGACATGCTATGATTAAGGTGTTTGCAGGATTTGCTTCTGTTATTGCTATATATGGAGTAAGTTTTGGCACTACAATTGTGACAGTAGGGTCTGTGTTGGTTCTCGTGGCTGTAATAGCTTTAGAAATATTAGTTGCTTGCCTGCAGGCGTATGTATTTGCAGTTCTTACTTGCGTGTATCTTAATGATGCTTTGCATATGCATTGATTTTTGCGGTTGTGATGTATTGATTTTTAGAGTGGAAAATTGTTAGTATCTGCCTTAGACAATTAAGAAAAGTTGGAATAAGGTGTCTTTGTTTGGGTAGTGTGTAGGTTTATTGGTTAAGGAGGGTCTGTTATGGAGATGGAAGCTGCAGCAGCTTTAGGAAAATATTTAGGGGCAGGGCTTGCATGTCTGGCGTTAGCTGGTGCAGGTCTTGGAATAGGTAATGTTGCTGGTAGCTATTTAAGTGGGGCTCTTCGGAATCCTTCAGCTGCTAAAGAGCAAATAGGACCATTCTTGATAGGACTTGCTTTTACAGAGGCTCTGGGACTATTTGGATTTGTGGTTGCTATGATGTTGTTGTTTGTTGTGTAATTATTATTTCTTTTATGAGAAGGGTATCTGTTTTTACCGTTAGTTTTTCTGTTAAATGATGAAAGGCGTATCACTATGCTTTGGTTATGTTTTTTTGAAGAGCAGATGCGATATAGCTATATGGTAAATAGTGTTGTGAGACGTTCTCCTTACTGTACTATGATATGTATTCTTTTTGCAGCATCTGATGTATCAGCTGCTGGTAGCTTGCCTCAGTTAGACGTTACAACGTATTCTTCGCAGATATTCTGGCTAGTAATAGCTTTTCTTCTATTATTTGTATTTTTAACGCGTTATTCAATCCCTCGAATTGGTAGTTTGTTGGAAGCACGCCAGGATAGAATGGTTGCCGATATAGAGTCCTCTGAAGCTCTTAAGCAAAAGGCAGAGGTTGCAAGGACAAAATATCGTAGTATTGTGGATGATTTTAATAAGGAAATGCTTGGTATACATAGTTCTTATGAACATGAACTAGAAAAATATAGAGAGGAAGTAAAAGAAGCTACCAGTATCAAGATTGAGTCTATGGTGAGAAGAAACGTTGAAGAAATGGAGTTACTGCGGAAAGAACTAGAAGGATCCTTACAAGAAGTGTCAGAAGATGTTCTTAAGGATATTTTGAGTAAGGTATTACCAGAAATAGATGGTTATACCCATGATGATATTAAGTTGGCAGTTCGTGATGTTATAAATGAAGAGCGTATAAAGCAGAAAGTCTTATAATATACTATAGATATAACAGCATATGTAGAAGCAGGTATTGGTGGAATTTTTTTATGTTAGAAAATCCTAGTTTTTGGTTTAGCGTTAGCTTTATAGTTTTCCTATGTATTTTGTGGAAGTACAAGGTTCATAAATTGGTTCTGTCGATAATTGATGCACGTATATCTCATATTTCTAATCAGTTAGACCATACCAGGCAATTGCATGAAGATGCTAAAAGTATGCTTGCTGCAATAGAAAGAGATATTCGTTCATTTGAAGAGAATGGTCGAAGTAAATTGGATGAGGCTGCGGTGAATTCAAAAAAGTCTTTTGAAGCTGCAAAGTTGGAAATTGCTAGAGATATTGATGAAATGGCAGAAGTTGCCTCTCTTCATTTAGATGCAGAGAGAAAAGTTCTGGTTGAAGATTTTAAGAGTAAAGTGTCTGACATATCGATAAGTGCAGCCGAGTTGATAGTATTAAAATATCTTAATAAAGATGGACATAACAGATTGATAGACGATGCAGTTAATGCTATGTCTATTGCAAGAAATAATAAGAGTGATAAGCATAGTATGTTCTAAATGAATTGTTTTATAATATAGTGCATACAATGGATTATTGTGTTATAAGTAGCATCGTGGCTGTGCATGAGAATAGAGACTATATTCTAGGAGTTTTATATGGTAGTGAAGATTAGGTTAGCTAGAGGTGGAGCAAAAAAGAAACCTCATTATTTTTTGGTTGCTGCTGATAGTCGTAATCCAAGAGATGGACGTTTTCTTGAGAAATTGGGGTTTTACTGCCCTTTATTGCCTGTTGGACATGAGAGAAGGTTGCATGTGGATGTAGATGGAGTCCAGAAATGGCTTTCTCTAGGGGCGCAACTTACTGATAGAGTCTCTAGGATCTTAGAGCAACAAGGGGTTATTCCTGTATCTAAGGTAAGAAATAATCCAACTAAAGCACAACCTAAGAAGAAAAAGGCCTAGTCTTTAAGTAGCTGAAATTCTTTATTTCTTGGATCTAGAGAGTTATTTATTTTTAGGAGATAAGGTTCACTTTTCCCTTCGTGGGGTTTCTTATTGAAGTCACGTATAGGTATTCTCATAGTGTCTTATTGATATGTAAAGCTTATTTTTCTGTCCTTTTGCAGGTATATTCTTATCTTTTTTATTTGTTCTAAAGCAAAAGAATCATGCAAAGCACGTACTGCTAATTCCATATACTTCTCTTTAACTAGAATGTTAATTCTTATTTCTGAAGTAGCTATAGCCAAAATATTAACATGTTCTTTTACAAGAACTTGAAACACTTTTCTTGCCATTCCAACATGACTTCTTATATTATTCCTACAACGGATATTTTTGTAACGTCATTGCTACTGTTAAAGATTCGTACTGCACTAAAGCACTAATGACATTATAGGTTTTATCCAAATAACTTCTACTTGTAGCAAAGGA
>ENA-OREC01000413-OREC01000413.1-marine-metagenome-genome-assembly--contig:-NODE-413-length-16303-cov-14.104400_pt1 | contig 16303 bp, 10 predicted proteins | sample MGYA00248626_ERZ508543 | MGnify/ENA primary metagenome ERZ508543 (study PRJEB26211, sample SAMN05518279) | marine metagenome | isolation source: Puget Sound, Washington, USA | host: Bankia setacea...
TCTTGTATGTAAATATGTTGCCCACATGGGTCATTGACCTTCTGGGTTGTCGAAAATAAAAACTTACCAAAAAAAAACCCAACCCATTCTTAGAAATATCCTTTACTTACTATATGTTACATTAACTTTATATATTGCACTTTGAACTGTGCTATCAAGATAAAGTGCAAGGTATGCGTTTTTAACAGCAACGAACGGCGATAAACAACACGTGTCGTATAACAGTTGCAGTAAGCGTTATTCGGTTCCGTGTTATAACTAACAGGGAAAAGAAGAGAAAATACCCCAGTTACATCCCGTCGAGTGCCTTCTCGGGGTAGATATGACTGGGCAAAAGTAAATGTCTTTGTACATAGATGTAGGTCAAGAGTCATACAGAAACAACGCAGAACAAAGACTAACGTGGTGTGAAATGAGAATACATGCAGCTATCAATAGTTGTTGTAGCTAAGTATATAGTTTAAGATTTAATTTACAAAATCATAGTATATTTAGCTCATGCCAAAGACAAACGTTTCTCTACATAGTCATAGTAATTAAGAAGAAAAGATGAATAACAATAAAGGAGCGAGAACAGATCAAATGACAATTTAAAGACGTTAGGGTGAACAAACCTCTGAAGTAACATACATAAGTTAAACATAAGTGATCAAATCAACAAAGTTCACGGTCGCTCACCTAATTTTAACAGACACAAAGACACAACAAAAAAAGTTAATATGACTTATAGATAGATAAACATGACGTACTTTGACAAAAGAAGTGAGATCTCTAATCTATAAGTCAGTAACTAGACCATGCTCGCATTCCTTGACGATGTTATCCAGTTAAGGACCCTGAGGTAATGGTGTCATGTAGATAATTATATAGTAAGTTACAGGCTAGATTTCAACACGAAAGGGTTCGATCTGCTTTTTTATTCAAAGGAACCCTTCACATATGACATACTACAATGTTGTAACAACAAACTACAGGGCATATACTACAACTACACCACGTGTTGGAGCACCAAGGGAAAGGCGTGTGGCAAGTATGTACGAGTAGACAGAAAAACCTGTATTGTATTGTATGGAGGACTGAAGAAGACTGTATCATTCGTCGATGTGGCCGGGGTTGAACGTATAGACAGACTTGAACGCAAAGAACCTGTTTTAATAAAAAATAAACTGTAACGAACAACACTTTACACTTTTACCATCGATATGTTTATTCTTATGTTTAAGGACAATTTATGATCCTGTGGTTTGTATTGGAATTCTGACAGTGACATATAAGGATGGTAATACTCTTATAAATTCGCACATATAGGTCATGTTGGTGTTCTCTCATACAGATGCCACAGCCACAGCCGAAATCCTCGGTGCCGACAAGAATTATTTATCATTGCTTATATAAAACCTTGACCCACCTAAAGGTGTTTCAATGTACACCCCTTAACATCGGCAGCGATCTATTTAATGTTCAGATATGAAGCAGTAGTGCAGATTATCAAGCATTAGATGTAGAGTACTTCCGGCCTATTTTCTGACCTAGACTCGTTCTTTGAGCCTATTTTCTGACCTAGTTTCGTTCTTTGAGCCTATTTTCTGACCTAGTCTCGTTCTTTGAGATAATATATTACTGAGTTCAATAAGAGTATTTGTACTTCATGTCTAGGAAGAGGAAGTCTCGACACAAAACAAATATAAACAAACTGTGGGGTCTCAAAGTTATTGTTTTGTTAAAAAGACAAACGTAAACATGTTAAACTACATGGTAAGGATTACAGTCCTATTTGCACTGTCTGGTAGGACTTCACATGTTCGTTTACTGAAACAAAAACAACAATAGCAATGACAAGTATTTGTGTTTAAATGATTCACTAACAAGTTTACGGAGTAAACAGTCATTAGGTGTCATTTGAAATTGTTTGAAGAAAAAGAGTTAAATTACGATACATGTATGTAATTGACTTACCTGGTTAATGCTGCATGATGTGTAAACATACAACCGTTTTTAATATACATGTATGTAGAAAGTATCGAAACAAAGTCAAACACACACCTCAGATCGATGATTACGTGAAGACTAGATGTATCAAACTATTGAAAATTACGGAAGTCTAACAAAAAAATAAATGATGAAAAAGATGCTAAATTGCTATTTTGTTTTATTCTAGGCGCTGAGTTGCGCTTGTCCAACTACTACAATGATGGAATGGTACTACAGATGGCTCCTGTCCAGGCAAACATGTGGGGCTTTGGTACTTCAGGTGAAACCGTTGATATATCTGTAGACGGTGCAGTAGTAACCCAGACTACAGTGAACGGCAATGGTAAATGGATCGCTAAACTACCGGCAACTGAGGCAGGTGGACCACACGCAATAACCATACAGTCTAACGAGGGATCCACTACCATTATTGATATACTCTTTGGAGATGTCTGGGTGTGTTCTGGACAAAGCAACATGGAATTAGAGTTTCATAAAGTAAGGGTTCTTTTGTAAAATACGTTTATACAATTCTTATGTTAGCGAATCAGCATCTATACTACGTTAGTCACTCTTGACAAACTGAACAAAAACTGAAACCTCTAAACACACGCCCATTCCAATAATAAGCATTAAAATGTTCGCCTTTACATGTGTTTCCTTGTGCATGCTGTGGCTTACGTCTTATTTCGTCATGTGTTAATAGTTGATAATAGTATAATAGTTAATAAATAATCATTTCAGAATATTGTGTTGGTTTACATGTTTGTTTGCTGTGCTGCTGTTGGCAATTCCTTCAATGTCAATGTTTCATATTTATATTTGTTAGTACACACGTATGTTATTGGTTTAGGCTTTTAACTTCTCTGAAAGTCTGGAGAGGGTGGTGAAAATGACACATATACGGCTAACAAGACTGGGTAGGAATGCACAGAGTATGGAAGTCGATGAACCGAAAATTGACAGCACATGGCAGGCACCTGGTATAGGTAATTGACCTTTACATACTCGTCTAATTCTTATAAGTATATCTAACATACGCTTGTAGGTAAATATATATCGTTATGTGTATGTGTAATTAAAGCATTATCAGTTTCTATATTTTAGAACACAGCTTAGAACGTAGACAAGTGTGTGTTTAGGCAGTTTCCTTTCAAATTTATTAAATACGACATATAAATATAATCGTTATGGAGAAATGTAATACATGTACCAACAGTGTTTTGTTTACCTCAGACTCAGCAACTGAAAACTTCTCTGGCTTGTGTTTACTGTATGCCATGGAACTATCGCCCCATCTCAACAGCCGTCCTATAGGCCTCGTAGAGACAGACTTTGGTGGTACTGCCATAGAATCATGGTCCTCACCAGACGCTCTCGCTGAATGTCCAGACTACAACTATGATTATGGGTAAGAGTGTATACAATGTCAAATGTAGACAATAAAAGGTGTTTAGGCTGTAGAATGATCAAACAGTTAATCAAATATACGCATTAACATTTCAGGATTTCAGGATTTTTAAATTAACGGCTTCGTTTTAGCTCACGTAGTTAATTGTAGCATCACCAGCAAAAGTAAAAGTGAAAGCAAAACATATCTAAACATATCTAAACATATTTGGTGTAATTCATGTTACATCGCCATCATTCTGGTTAATATTACACGTATTGAACGTTTGTTTTGTTGCTATGGACCTTATGGAAGACCAATACTTATAAATAAAATAAGTCACCATTACGTAAAAAAATCATACTCCTCATTATCATTATTAATAGTATTGCTTTGATTAGTGTTATTATTGGTAGTATTAGTATTAGTTCGTTAAGTAATGTGTTTATTATAGATAGAACATGTTTTGGGAAAATCAACCAGAACTACCCAGTGACAGGGGAAGTAACTGATCAAGGGGCGCAACTCGTGCTATCGGTAGTCCCCCATTACAATACCATTTGTTAAACATGTATTTATGTTGTAGAGGAAGCTCTGAACATCTAGACAGTCATTTATGGAATGGAATGGTGGCTCCTTTGTTACCTATGACCATATATGGAGTTATTTGGTATCAAGGTATGAACTTACTGTTAATGCTGTTTTCTGAATTCTGAAATTGCATCTCAAGTACTGTAACGGTCTTTATGCCGTATAGTAATATATAGAATATCCAATGGAAAGAAAACTGTGAATAAGATACTAATGGTGTTTGTTTGTATTACACGTATATCTTATACAATGTGTAGTTTAATTGTTTGAACCATCTAGATACCGCCTTATGCAAAACGTAAAGTTACGCGATACTTTTGAATCTTGCTCACTGCAAACAGCTGGCAATGTCAATAAAGGAAATACATGAGTACATAGGCTACTTTTATGTAGAAGGTATGTGAAAAATAAAGTTTGGTTGGGTTTATTTCAGAGTTTTAGGTATAAAAAAGCCTTAACTTTGCACATCAGTTTCAGTTTTACATTATTGCTTAAATAAAAAAAAAACATTAAATGTTATGTTTGTAAATTCAGGAGAAGCCAATATGCAGCATGGAGAAAGTTATAAATGTCAGTTTGCAGCAATGATCAAGGACTGGCGAGCAAAGTTCAGTGTTAGTTCAGAACACACCACAGACGATACATTCCCGTTTGGTTTTGTCCAGGTTATAAACAATACCCAATAACACAACTATAGTATAGGAGTATATATTTGTGTACCTATTTGATTTGAAAAAAGTCATTGCATCATGGCATATAACATATAATTCGTAGTGCTCATAGATGGACATTTTTGACAATGTTAGATGTTCAACGTTCGCAAGTTATATAATTAATTAATCATTAATTATATTAGAAATGTAGAAGTCTGTCAGGTAGTGAATAACCCACATCATACATAAGTATAACTTAGACGCATTACTTGTCTGCAGTACAAGGGCTCGTTTACGCAAGTGGGTTACTATACTACTCTAAATATGCTATTTTCGTTCTCGTCGTGCTCTTGCAGTTAGCAGGTTGGAGACAGGATAAAATAGACATGGGTTACATTGATATACGCTGGGCCCAGACCTACAACTACGGCTATGTACCCAACCCTGTAATGCAGAATGTGTTCATGGCGAATGCAATGGATCTTCCAGACTATACTTCACCTTATGACTCGTCAGTATATTGCATACATCTAGTTCAATACTATGTTCTGTGCATAATAGTACTTGATCATATACGTGCATTGTTTCGAAAATAGTCGTATGTCATAACGGAGCACATTTACAATTGGTCCTTCACTATAATCAAAGGTTCTGGCTCTAGAACCCCTACCCTAACCGTACCACCTAACTATAATTCTAACATTGATCGGTTACCCTAACCCTAAGCATTCACACACTAGTTAACTGCTAAAAAGTACAATAAACCTTGTATTTTGTATAAAGAAAAATGATATTTAGGTGGCGGACCAATTGTAAACTCTATACTAGCCGTTCTAGCAAGTTGTCAAGTCAATATCTAAACATGTGCTGAAATCCCAAAGTAACACCATTGATATAAAGCGGCATATAGACAACATGATAATGTATAGCACTATTTGAGAATCTCCATACTCTGACAATGCATGTGACCTAGACTAATTTAATGGAGGTTATGTGATATTCTCAAAGTAACATATATGGCATCATTTTAAGACTTCATCCACGGACCAAACCAGACGTCGCCAAGCGCCTTGCCCTGGCAGCTCGTGGCGTGGCCTATAGTGAAGCTGGCCTGGACTATCAAGCGCCATTCCCATCCTCATTCACACTGACAGGAACAAACATGATCATAGAATATGACAACGGAAACAAGATCATCAATGTGAAAAATTCTAAAGGATTTGAGGTAAAGATGTAACACTTACGTGCAAAATGCGTTTGTTTGCCTAAGATTGTCACAACTGTTTTATATGACAAATTAGTGTCATTTTGAAGTGTAGTGATGTCAACAATCAGCACGTGCTAGATGACAGACCGGTTTTGACGAAAGCACTTTAGAAGAACTATGCCAGTGTTACCATATGTATATAAAAACATTCACGTCTTCATCTGTCACTGGAAACACGTACATAGTACTTTTAAGTGCATAACTGTATGTATTTCTTTTGACTTAAATAGTTACCCTAAAACATTCCGTCTTAGCTTATCACAAGGCTTACTATTACAGGTATGTTGCAAGTCGTCGGAAACAGATTCATGTAAACGCTGGGATTTTGTAGCCGCTCCTATAACCAGTCATGACGACACAAGCGTTACCATAGATACCTCCGCGTGCACGGAAACCATCGCAGCTTTACGTTACGCCTGGGAAGAGACGCCCTGTGATTTTAAACAGTGTGCAATATATGGCAGAGGCAATAATCTTCCCGCAGCGTGCTTCATGAAAACTGCTCCCTTTGCATAACTTGACTATGACTAAGTTGATGAAAATATGTATTTATATTAGCCGGTCAATACAACGGTAGAATAGACATGTTCATAAAACTATACCGCGTTCGTTAAGACTAGTGCACATGGGTTACAAATTGTATTACTGTGTTAGTAGATAGTACCGTGTGTTTTCCTTTGGGGCTAGTATAAACTGGCAAATGTGTTTTATTTAATTTTATTCGAAGTAACGCAGGACTGAAAATTATAATTTCTGTTCTAAGATATCCAACTCTGGTATGGGACACCTTTAAATTGTCTTTGACACATGTTATTCCAACACACTGTTCTGATCGTATGTCATGCATACGCTGAAACGTCTAGTAAACTACATATCAACTAGTCCAGTCCTCTGCCATTGAACAAGTAGATACATCGTGTCCTGCATGTACTAAGCTATTTAACGACGTAATACTAATATATAAACGACATAATATTATATGCGCCAGGTTGTACGGAGTAAGAGCTGTTTAACATGTTGATGAATCATACTTTATTAACTTTTGAGTGTTTTGTTTTACATTTTCGGTTGTTATTAGATATTGTGGAACAATGCCATGTCAAATAAAATGAAATTTAGATACATGTTAACCTGTTATAGTTTATTACTTTTGGTCTATTTATGTTATTTTTGATTCGAAGTGGGATGCATTTTGTTGTTTAGCAAATATTACGAGCGTGCTCTCTGAATCAAACAGTACTACGTTTACAAATCTGGTTATCTGCAAAATTGTACACAGTAGCTTTAAAGCCATACCTGACAGTTGATAACATTATTGTATTTCAATTTGCCGTTACCATTGTATTTGTATTTATTTCTGTCAAACAACTTTCTATTATGTACACACAAGTCAGCGTTATCAACTGTGCTTAAATATTCTTAAAGGTTTGGCAAAATTCTGCTCTAAACATACTGTATAAACAAATTATACATATTACATATATCAATTGTTACTAAGATTAAATGATTATTAAATGAAAGAAATGGGCAAGTCTGGTATCCGGTATTCTCTGTACCAACGATTCGATTATAAAATGGAAAGGGCGGATAATCCGGGATACAAAATTCGCTGGCCAGTTGTCCCGCAAATTAAACAGGGAGCAATAAAACGCTTGGTTTCCGCATTTCATTAATACAGACAACCAGTCAAATAACGCTACTAATAGTTTCGAATACATTCTTTTAAGGAAACTAATGCATGCTCCTTAATCAATTCCATAAGGCAATATTTAACATTTCCGATACAAACAGTCACACCTATCTTATTATCTATTAAATGTTTTTTTTATTTAATCATTCGAAACTCTCATTTTATGAAAACAAGTGATCACGTGACCTCGTCGAAGGGTTGACCTGTATTTTATGACAGAGGTATTTAAACATTTTTGGCCACACCTGCTTTTTCATGACTGTTAAACCCACAATTAACACTTTGGATTGCTATATTCCCATTTATTTATTGTATCGCCAATTCCAGAAGTTAAAAGGATTCTGCTTTAATAGGTTTCAACTGGTTTTGCAGAGTTGCTCATTTGTCACTCAACATTTTGATTACAGTTACACATCTCAGTTGTAAAGTAAGCCACAAAGAGCGAGTTCATAACGCCCCTAACCGGCACCTTAAACATTGAATTTTATATGGTACAAACTTCCCTGACAATAGGCTATTTCATAATAACTGCATGATTGGAACATTTTTGGGTTACAGTGACGTTTGATGTCTTCATTATTCATTCAAACTTGATTGTGTTATGTTATTATAGTTCTTCAAAGAAAACCCTTTGCATTTGAACTATTTTTCTGTTTGGCAAATGCGGGTTGACACATCAAAAGTTATCACAAATGCATGGTTTTCTATGAAGAACTAATTATGTTACTGCAGTGAAACTTGCTTATAACAAACTCTGATAAAATAATGCTGCTTGTTCTAAGCAATGTTCACTGAAATTACGTGTTTGTTTGTAAGATGGCTTGGGGATGGCCTCGACCCCAAGTCACCAATGACAAGATAAATAAATGGAGTTTTTACACAGGTATCCAGTCAACTTGTACCATTGTCAACTCGTACGTCTGTCACCTCATACCCTTTTAGGTCAACTGGTAATGTGGTCAGCTCTTACCGTAGTTAACTCATACCTTCATTTTTTTAACAGTTATTCATTATATAATTAAGTGTTGTACTGTTTTTTTTCTGTATTTGGGGAACAATTTTGAAAAAGTATAACTATAATGTGTGTCAGTATGCGGTACCTAATACCAATGGGTCAACTCGTACCTTCGGTGAAACATTACTTAGTCATATTATAGTCATACAAACACTTATGTGAGTTGACTGGTAACCTTCCAACATAGGACCCAAAGTGAAAACAAAAGATTTAACTTAATAGTGACAAGCGCAGCTTATTTTTACAGTTATTTTGGGCAAAAAGATTACAACTCAGCACTGTACAACTCAGCACTGGAATTAATTGAAGAGTTGAGACATTTTTCCGTAGTTTCACGGGAAAAAGAGCTACAAGCAACTTCGAGCCCCAAACAAACTACAGGTTGACTCAGATTCCCTATGATACACACTGGGCAGTCTCCCAGTTCAACTTTCATTAGACTAACTGGTGCTATTAGGCTGTTTTATAGTTTCATTACATGTGTGTTTAAACTGCGGTGATCATCATCATACAAGTGATGCCAAACAAGGCACTAGATTTTGAAAACAAATTGCACTGATTGACAAGTACTTTGAACTAATACTGCAATACTTGTTGGGGCCCCAAAACTCCAGCAGCTAACTATAGTTCTATTTCATCTATAACAATATGTTAGATTACAACGAGGCAATCAAAGACATATCTTGTCCTGTCATCACCACTTAGTATCTTACTCTTAATAAATTAAGTCTTATTGTAATTAGATAATGAAAGTTAACTTTCTGAGATTATAAAGAAAGTCATATTAAACAAAGTGTTTATTCATGAAACTGTGCAGGTCTTGTACTGTTATTGCCTCATTGGAAGTTTAGGTCAACATTGTGTATGACTTATGCTATAAGCTGAGTGCTGAGACGGACATAGTGTGTACTCGCCGAAATTGTCAATTGATTAATACAGATTGATTTTATTTGCTGGATCTATCAGTAAAAAATGTGCGTAAATTAAATTGACTTGCAGCTTTTTTGGAGCACTAATATATATTATATATTTATTTTTTACCCTGTTAACATGCACAGTTGTATAAACCTTTCTGAAGTTTGTGCAAGTAACTTAAAATATGCTCACAATGCTCTATGCTCATGTATTGTACACAAGTTATTTACAATGATATATGTTACTTACTTTTCAGGGTTATGGGCTGTTTGATGAAATATGTGACCTTGGACTATTGCCAACAATAAAAAAATGGAGAAAGGTATGTCTTCAATAATTAACATATGCAGTGACTGTTGACTCTGATTCCATTATAACACTATCCTATATAACACGATCTCCATTGAAACGAGGTTACCGCTTGGCTCCCAAATATTTGTCCAGTATAATATGTGGCAAAATGTCAGCAAACGATCGCGGTATAAACAATGCAAGCTGTGAAATTCATACTCATGTGTATTTTCTAGCCAAGTTTGACACCAGTTCATCTTCCCGGGGGCGGTGTCAACAGGTCACTCGATATACAATGCTTACGTAATCGGGAATCATGTGTAATTAAAAGATGATTGAGCAACCGCTGTGGCACGTGGAAAACGTGATAGTGATGATTAACAATGCTTGCGTTGTCTTTCATCTATCTCAAAAAGACAACGAAAGCTTCACAACCTGAACAGATCAAAGTGAAAGCCAAGAACTCAGAGGCCCGGGGCCTGTCAAAATCAACTTTGTGTCCCTCTTTTTTTCTTTTGTTTTAGCGTTCGACTTTTGTCGGTTCTGCATGATCATTCGTTTTTTTCATCCCCGCCACAACGGCCAATGACCTCCATCTTCAAAGGATTTCTATCCCAGATTTTATCCATTACATTTATTTTCCTATCTTAATTCTTTAGAAAGAGCCAGTATTTTCCCTTTTGAATGTTCAGTGCAAAACAAGGGCACTACTGGTACCATTTTTACAACGTCTTTGGCATGATGCGGTCCTTGACTGGGGATTGAACCAAGGACCTCCCGCACTCGAAGCTAGCACTCTACCACTAGGCTATCGAGGAGGCGGTTAAACAGTAAATGAATTGCAACTCAATTATTTTACCAATATACACCTATTGATACCGCGTTTATTAAACAGCAATCCCATATATTAATATATAATGTGGTCTGTTATAACGCGTTTTTCTCGTGGACCCAGACAACCGCATAATAATGGAGTCGCATTGTACTATCCTGTATCCAATCTTTGTCTGCTCTGTTCCTTTCACAATTTAAGTAGATCTATTGTTATTGGCTGATTTATAGGCAAACCTTCAGTGATTGTCATACATGTAGTAAGTATTGGCAACAAAACCGTCTGCATCGTCTGCAATGTTTCAGAGAGAAAATTCAAACTTCTTTCATAGTTATAAGATTATCATATTTTATCCATAAATATATTGTTTAATTGTCCCTTCCTTAACATATAAACCCCTTCCTTATTTTGATGCCCATGGGTCATTTATGTAAAAAATGATTGATATATGTGAATTCTGCTTGAATTATTGTAAAAGAAGTTTGATTTGTTGATAAGTAATATAATTATTTGGTTTATTAATTTCCTGTCAGCTTGTTCATGCCTTATTAAGTCTTACTTTGATCAGCTGGATTTGTTTGCTGCGAAATTATTTTTAAAATCATAGTATAGAATATAGAAAATGTGTAATTATTTTACTTTTGACTAAAGCCTTACCATTTGGGAAACCTTGAAGTCTTCTTAACAATCTGCAGGCATGCTATTTGACTCAAACTCATTTTGGGTGCCTATTTACTTTAGACTAGATGTGTGTATGATTTCTAATAGTAAGCTCATGTTAGACTTTAAGATTGAATTATAAACTGTCTAGCTTCTTAAGATGCCAACTATAGACAGAGACAAAGTAGCATCTATAGGTTCATTGCACTGGGGTCCAAAAGTTTCTGTACACATGAAACATCTCCACAGACGGCTAGAGTGATATGTGGCTATGTTTTTGAGCATGTACTTTTATCAAATGGACACAAACCTCTGTAAACTTCCTCAATAAGTTCCAATGATGTGAATTTAGTGGTCACAGATGGCTATTTAAAATTTCAATTAATTATAATTTAGGTGGGTCCGGTTTCATTTTTGGATATCTAGATAACTAATATTATCTGAAATAGTGATTAAATAGATTACCCAATAAATTACATTAAACATGACTTGTTATACATGTACATGGATCATATGAACCTCAGTCCTGTCACAATTCATTTATTTATTGTATAAACGTATTAAGGAATATATATTTTTCAATCTGAAATGTTTTGTAAGTTTCTGAGAGTTTATTTTGATGTGCAAAGACTAAGTTTAAAAGAAATATTTTGACCCCAATGTGTGTAAATAGTACCCAGGTTTGCTACATATGACAATCATGTCAATGTTCCTGTTTTTATTTTGTGTTTGAATTATTTGACAGATGCCTTAAGCTTAGATGAGTACGAGGAGTTACAGAGGGCTGCCAGGGAGAGACAGGAGATTGTTTATAGATATGACAGGGTAAGTGCGTACTAGCCTAAGTCTTATTTCTACAACTAATAACACACCACTAAGTCTTCCTCTCTACTGAGATGTTTGAATGTTTGTTCATTGCTGATCCATATGAGTCATTTTATATCATGTGCATACATACAATAAATCTGTTGTTTACAAGTTTACTCATATATTGTGATCTTCCCAAATTTAAACCGGCTTACATATAGTTCATCAATGCAGGGCACAAACATTTAACTAGACAGATCTATCATCTACCAAAGTTTCATAACATGCTAGGATTCATTTCAGTTTTATCTTAAACTGCAGCTATATTCCATTAAGGTATATAACACTCAGAGGAATTCATCCATAACATCGGCCATAAAATGTGCACAAGTTAACTTCATATTTTTCAATAAACCCAGGAAATTAAGATGAATTCATTTAAATTTATAATGGTATTTCATTTAAGTAGATAAAACTGAAAAACTTGTCATTTACTAATGATAATTAATTGGCAGATCTATACAAAGTTAAGTTTCCTGTATTTTCAAGCAACTGAAGATACTCTTGGTGTGAGTAATGGTATACATTGTTAGGTAATAAAACAACCGCTAAAATACGCTTTAGTTGTAAAAATGAAATGGTACTCTTGTAGATAGCTTTAAGGCTTGGTTACATATTACTGTATTACTAACTATGACCCTTTCTGCAAGTTCTTAAGCATAAAGTTGTTTATGAACATTTCTACCAGTATATAGCTCTGCCTGTATGATTCTAAAAGAGTGTTGCAATGGAAAGACAACAGTAAACGACTAGTACCACAAAAAACCATCTTAAGTTTGATAAATGAAATGTTCTGGACACGGCGATGTCACGAAAACAGGTGACAACTCGTCTCTGCGTTGTGTTTTTTAGCAGTAAAATGAGTTTTAAATGAATTTGAAACTGATTAAAAAACTTGTTTTTACCTAAATGGTGTTTGATTCACGTATTCAATTGCGTGACCCGTGGAATACAGCATATAACAGAAAGAGAAAGCAAGAACACTTTTGACTTATTTTTACTGAAGGACCATTGAGTTGTTGAAGGGGAATAAGTCAGAAAACTATTCCAGTAACGTATGTGACAGTTCAAATGTTTACAATGAGTGTTAACAGTTTAAAATTGTCAATTTTATATGTCACAAGTAATGAGTTGTTTATTTACTATTCATATCAATGAATTGATGGGATTAGAGGTACCCATACATAAAAGGTGAAAACGTGTTATGAATTTTGATGTTTTTATTTTACTACATAAACTTTGATGTCCCTTTTGAAATGTCCCCTCATTTTCGAATCATTTCGAAACACTGCCCTTCCCTTACTAGTGAAAATAGCCCTGTTATTGTCATTCAGCAATGAGACTAATGTTTTATTGTATATACTATATAAATGATTGTTATATTGTAGGGTCGAGATGAAGGGGCCCAGATTGACCCCTGGGAGGACCCTGCATTTGAAGTGTACCATGTGACTGATAGATATGGTTTCATTCAGTAAGTCATGATTCCCTATTTTACATTTACTTCGTTTTAGTTTTAGACAATGTACATGTAACCTAAATGTTTTTTTCTGATTTTTTTTATTTCATTGATTTCACACCTGGATTACATGTAGGTAAAGAGTGAACAACTATTAACTGTCTTACATCAAACATCTTTTTGTTCTTTAATCTCAGCAGTATTTAGTACAACATCAAAGTTTCCTTTAGTTTAACTTAAAGAATTCAGTGTGCTATATTTCATTTTGTATTATGAAATGTTAATGAACACCCTCCTCAAGTCTATCTGGTTTCTGGTTTCATACTGACATTACATTCAGGGTTAAAGTTTGTGACTCTAATTTTGAGGTAAATATTTTTCAATGTTTTTAAGTTGCTAAAAAGAAAACATATACCTTGCAGATCATGTCTGTTAAACTGTTGGTCTTTGTTATTATAGTTTTCAAGCGCTATCCTTGTACATATTGTTTAATGCAAGCTGTTGTTTCATTTGTAGCAACTTTTAAAATTTCAACATTTTACCTCAAAATTAGAATCACAACCTTTAAGCAGGTGGTATGCATATAATTGGGAAGTTAAATAAGAATCTCTAAGTACTGAAAACAGGTGGAGTCAATTGGTACAGATTAAAACAGAGCTTTGAATACAAAGAAAATTGTAAATACAAAGAAAAGAAGGCATATATTTGACTGAGATAGCATAGTGGTTTATTATATATGACATGGGTTTGAACATTGTTTTTGACTTTGTTTATTTTTTTGACAGTACCTGTATTTGTCATGTTTCTAATTGTTTTCAGTGAAAAGCGACTACCTCATATGACAGATGCTGCTGAAGCAAAGGTAAACATTTAAATGATGTCTTCTGTAACTAAATAACTGGAGTTCTATCATCATGCCTTTCTCTCTTCTCTGCATGTTTCTTTGATTATTTTTGTTTAACTTCAAAGTCCCTCTATGTGTATCTGTTTCACAGTGTGCAGGTATATAACTGTAACCAGCTAGCTGTTACGATAAACGATAAGGGATATAGTAAATTAAGGTAACACAGGTTCTATTCTTGTAGATATATTATGGATCCAAAGACATCAAATCTGCAAGTATACAAATATACAAATAACTGAACACGTTGTTACATAACATCAACTTACATTAAAATAACGGTACTCTGTAAGTAAACCATATATGCATATATTTCTTATACAAAGTTCTAGTGACCCACAACTAAACTCGAAACATATAATATAGCCTAACACATGATATATGATACATGTACATTGTTACAACAGTAACAACACTTCAACACACACAAAACTCACCAATCTGTGGGGTCGAAATGGTCTCACAGTCTCTGTAAATTAAAACGTGAACATTCTGAGTAATGTATGTGAATATTATGCATAGATCAGATAGTTCAAAAGGTTATTATGAAGAGAAATAATCGCGGAGCTACCATTACATGAAGTACGAACCTGAACGACTACCAAACACAATGTCGCGGAATTACATTACAAATAGATATCAAACGTATCAACGACGTAAGACAACCAAAGGTATACGAGAAAATGTAGAAGACAACAAACCACAATACAAACACTACCCAGCAACGATACTAGAAACAACACACGAGGCTCTGTAAATATATCAAGCAATTCTGACAATTCTCCTCAGCGGGGTAGCGGGAAACTTCACACGCTCAATGCAAAATCAAAAGAATCCAAACTACCGGAGAGAAAATATACTTTCCGCGAAACACACAACGGAAAGAAGAAAAGTATAAAACACGACCCGGTTACATAACAAGACATGGTTTACACACCACTATTAAGCATGAAAACCGCTTGATATTCAGTTATTTGTAACTTCCTAATAATCTGAATGTATCTCCCAAGTATTTAGGGCTGGAATTCAGGACTTTCAACAGATTGAAAATTATAACTTGTGGAAGCATTGTCTATCATGTGGTGTTTATATACATTTTGTGATTTCTTCTTATTTATAGGCTAAGTCAGTAGAACTTGAAAGAACAACAAAATGGGTGAAAATGTTGAAAAACTGGAAGAAATACTATCCAGGAGAAAAGGTAGGTTCTGTACAAAAGTTAGGGTGGCATGGCTCAGGTTTTTCTATGAGCTAGAAGGCTTCATCCACATTGCTCAGTACTGGTTACATCCAGGAACAATTCGAGTGTTATTAAATACGCATAATTGTTTCTATTACAATCAAACAAAGGTAAAGGTAAGTTGAGGGAAAATACATGTTCTGTTGAATGATCACTTCCTTAATTTTGTTATCAATCGTTCAATCTAAAACCTTAATTGACTCGAAATAATCAGTGAATTGCTTTATCAGCACTTCAACAGGCATTCAAAACTGAAATCTTAATTGCCTTAAATATTTGTAGCAGATGGTTTCCTGTAAATAGTGCTAACTGTTCAATGTGTGGTTTTACTTGCCTGTTTGTTTCCAGTTTACAAGACGTGTGTACAAGGGTATACCAGATAGATTACGTGGTGAAATCTGGACCAAACTACTGGGGGTTAACTTTGTAAAGACAGAACAAGATGGTGTCTATAATGTAAGTAGTAGTACTATTCTAACCACTAATTGTTTAAGTAGATTTATAGTTCATACCTATCTAATTGCTTAAGTAGATTTATAGTTCATACCTATCTAATTGTTT
>ENA-OREC01000414-OREC01000414.1-marine-metagenome-genome-assembly--contig:-NODE-414-length-16293-cov-13.853231_pt1 | contig 16293 bp, 5 predicted proteins | sample MGYA00248626_ERZ508543 | MGnify/ENA primary metagenome ERZ508543 (study PRJEB26211, sample SAMN05518279) | marine metagenome | isolation source: Puget Sound, Washington, USA | host: Bankia setacea...
TCGGTTACACAGTAAGTCAAACAATCGGTTACACAGTAAGTCAAACAATCGGTTACACAGTAAGTCAAACAATCGGTCACAGTGAATCACAGTCGTTCACAGCTACAGTCACACAGCCGGTTACACAGTCAATCACAGTCAGTTACACAGTCAGTCACACAGTCGGTTACACAGTCAATCACAGTCAGTTACACTCACCTGTAAACATGGAGTTATGAAGAGGATGCTCAAACATCACACTGAGATACTGTAGAGATACAGCCGTGATTTCATACACAACCGACAATACATAATCTGCAACAAGAATAATATAGAAATTACAGAGGAGGTACAGGTACATTGTTCAGTCTGAGAAACAATTCTTCAAACTACACTTCTGCTTAATTCTGTTTGAGCTCTAACAAATACAAACTTTCAATTTTCAAAACCCACCAATCATTTGCCACCAACAAGGAGCTTTAGTTTAATGGACTAGTTGATCATTTTAGTATTTTAAGTGTCCATTGGGTTTTCAACCTTAAAGTTTAATCCTTGGATGAATAATGTTTTTTTTAGACAAAATATACTCTTTTGTTGCATTGTGGGTGTTATCCTTTGTCATATTAACCTTCCAGTTTATACCAAATTAAACATTACATCAACCACACTATACTATTAGACAAACTATGCAAAATAACTCCGGTCCTTAGCCCATGACTGGTAAAAATGTGTTAGTCCAGTAAAAATAGTTGAAATTTAACAAAAGGAAAAGAACAAAATATTCTCGGACCAGTAAAAGTTCACTATTTTTCGCCAACTCTGTATTAGACCAATGTGACTGCACTATACACTAACCTTGTCTTGCTTGCGGCCGTATAATACTTTGTAGAGCAGAGTTAAACACAAGCTGCTGGCGTAGAAGATTTAGCACATTTGGAACACTAGTAGGGTGGGAGAAGGGGATCTTATGTAGTAGGCAGCCGGTACCACTCAATACACCTTGACTGGCACAGTTCAAGTAGTAAACATGTTGCTGGTCTGGTAGTGTCTGCAAGAACAGAATTCACATATCTTTAGAGTCATATTTAAATTCACATTTCATACACTACAAATAAATACAGATTAAAAGTTTAAAGTGTGAATGTGAAATGATTCTGTCTGCTTCATTCATGCTAGGTTTTCCTGCGCTTCATTAAAAGAGAGCCTTATTGTGCCTACACAGAGACAGACAAATTAGTGATAGAGTGGACCTGCCCAATATGAATAACCTTAACTACAAGAAAATAATAATGGTTTAAAGGAAACAAAGTAAATAGTGAATGTTGAAATGAAACAAAAGAAAATAGTGATCACGTAAATCAAGACAAGTAAACATACCACAAAGAATTCTCGTTTGTTGACTTGCACTCCACCAGCACAGTCTTGTATGAGTACAGACAAAAATGGCTTTTCCTCATCACTGATAGGTTCCAGACCTGCAAATATATAAATACAAACAAGTGTAATAGTAGTACACAGCAGAAACCACTACACAATACAGACCGTTGTTTTCAATTTTTAATCAAACCATAATCCTACCGCTATCTAAATCAAAGGACAAATTTCCACTGTTTATACATTTTTAACTATATATTTACCATACTATTTGGTTATGTATTTCCTATGTCAATCAGATATTTCATGTTCTCCTCTGTCATCTATATGTACTATGTATCATACTAACAATAAACGTGTTCAAATTAACATATGGCAGATAAGTTGTATGCAATTCATTTATTCTATTACTTAATATGTAACCTTTGTTAAATTCAGATTTTTTATATTATTATTATGAATCCCCAATCGGGTCTCATTCTGAGGTTAGTGGCAGACTCAAAAAATCAAAAATAGTAATAAATATCGTCAAAACAGAAAATACCAAAACAGCAAACATCTGAGATATTGTTTATTTAACTTTCAAGGCCCACTTTTACTTGGTGGGGCATATAGTCGCTGCGTTGTCAGTCAGTCAATCCCGCATTCGTTTCCGGGCCATAACTTTGTTGTTTATGGTGGAATTTAGATATTGTTTGGTACAGTGGATCTGTCGCGCGCAAAGGTCACAGGGCGACCTTTCTCTACTTGTGATATTTCAGGGAGCATCTATCGGTTCAACCGATATCCTTGTTACTTGATGTTGTAACATGTGTTGATATTTTGGTTAAAGCGCTTCATTGATTGACTAAAAGGATTATGTTTTAACAATAAATGTCAGATGTTTACAGAAACTTTCAATTTGTGTTTAATATATCTCACTGGTTATTCAATTTGACAGTTAATACACCATTTGTTAGTGTTTAGTTATTGAGTTTTCTTTTGGAATGATATTTGTTCTTAGTATCTTAGATTTGGGTACTTTTGAGGAATAGTGGTAAAGTCTTAATGTATGCAGTCATAAGCCATTTAAAGATTTAATTTATACTCATTTATTTTAGTTTGATTGTGCAATAGCAATTTTGCTTGTAAAATAAGTCTTGAATCTGTTCCAAGTTTTGAGCAATGTGAATAAAGCTTTGTTCTCAAGGACACTATGTGGGTGCTGAAGGGGTTCAAAGTAAGGCCGGAAAGGCAATCCACTGATTTCAAGTCTGACACTCTTAACTACTCCACAAAGCAGTTATTATGTAAATATTTACCATGTTTTTTCATGTTTTGTTCATGCGCTTCATGCTTTTCATATGTATTGTTTATGGCGATGAACAGGTTTGTTTATGCCAAATAAAATCTTTTGACTTAAAATCTTTTGAAAAATCTTTTATAAAAGAAAACCAACAGGGTAGAATGAAAGGTTACCTGTGATAGCTTGTATGGCATTGAGGACAGATTTGGCAACTGGTACTGGGTGTGAAAGGTTTAGAACAAAGCTGGCTGGTAATGAGTAGCTGTTGATGTTATTTACACCCTGGAACGATGGCAAACTGAAACAAACAATACAACAGTGCTATTAACTTATTGGAGAAACATTAGAAACTATGGCCGTGAAAACTCTCTGCTATCAGGTTTCAGCCAACTCTTAACAGAATAACGCCACTTTGTAAGCTGTCATTTACATAAATCATCAGAAAACTTTCAAAATTAGTAACAGTCACAAGTACGTACAACAAACAAAAAACAGTCAGAGTAAAGACAACAGTTCTTGGGTAATGACCGGTAAAAACACAATCTGTCCTGAAATACTTATTCGATAAAAAAAATAAAAATACAATCAACAAAACATATCTGAACAGTAAAAACTGAGTCTCAATACTTACATCTTTTTGACCATTCTTAACACCCTTGACAGCAATCTTACCAGGGAACCAAAATTCCACTTGTCCTACAGTCCTGGCATGTGTTTTTTAATGCATGATGAGTTGAGTTTTTTTGTCATCATTGTTATAAGGTAGACAATCAACAATATATGCTATCAGGCCAACAAACAAAAATTAACTTTCTTTCACAGTCTCTATATTGTAGTCTTTTTTCTAAAACCCTGTAAGTCGATTTCCCCCATTTTTTTAGTATTTTCCCCATTTTTTAGTATTTTCCCCATTTTTTAGTATTTGGTATGGTTGGAATCATCCTTTCAAGCTTGTTCCATTGATAATACATACACAATTCTAGAATGCATATAACTCACACAAAATGCAATTCCAGATACAAAAATACAGGGGGTAAATCCTCAAAGTCGTTTTACTTAAAATGACAAAAAATCACCATACAGGTTTGTGGAAATAAGGTGACAATATATGGAGACGATTCTTGATAGCTATCCTACCTTTTACCATCCATGTTACTTTTCACACTGTTGAGTGGCATAGTTTGTAGTTTGTTACTGGTAGTAGATGGTTCTAAGCACACTGTTACACTGTGGCCCAGATCATGTTCTGTGATGGCTGAAACACATTGTAGATACAGTAACTTCCCAGCAGTTTCAATCTGTACACACCATACATATAGAAATCCCAGCTATCTTTTTTTAATTTCATTGATTTACGGAAAATTTAATTTTAAATGATAAATCTCTTTATTTTAGGCAAGTAACCTTTTACATTTTTAGATTATTTCAATTAAAAAAAGTTACATTTTGCTGAATTTCTTCCTTATAAAGACAGACTTTAAGTAATGTTTAAGACAAATCACTTAAAACTATCACTATCAAACTATGAGTAGAGAATGGCTCAATGATAACACGGTCCTATGCGTTAGACGAAAGAGGAAGAAAGTAGTCAATAGGTGCAAAAGGCAAACAAAAATCCTCATTCAACAATGTTCCATCACTTCAGATTCATTCAAACCCTGTTAAAGGCTTCCGTTATTTCCTTGGGCAAGAAACTTTACAGTTATTGCTAAGTACTGGTTGGTTCCAGGAATAGATTCGAACGTGATTTCACAATCAAACTAAAATACATTGAAGGCTTTATGGAAGATTGACGTCATTGTCAAATAAGCCACCTCGTTAGATATCGTCAAAACAAAAACAAAAACAAATTGTTCATTTTTTTAAGGCCAGTAGCTTTAAGCAAATTGTTAGGATGAGTGTACCCTTTTCATTGTATACGCTACACAAAATTTCCTTTCTAAAGAGTTCTGGCCGTTTTCCCCTAATGTTGGAATATAGACACTAGCACTTACCTTCGACTGTCATGGTATGAGATGATTTTGTTTGTTTACATAGAAGATCGTATGGAGAGACGTAATATATCAGCTTCATGGGGTGACCTGTAAACATAGCAAAACAAAACTGTTTAAAACATGTATGGATTCTGTAAACATAGCAAAACAAAACTGTTTATAACATGTATGATTTCTGTAAACATAGCATAAATGTGTTATTACAAGTATGTTTTTTGCAATCATAGAATAAAACTATAATCTATGGGTCATGTAAACTTAGCAATATGATTATTTTTCATAGCTATAATCCCTTTCAGTATGACAAACTGCGTTATTTTATCTGAAACACATTTAAAAGTTAAGTAAAATACTGTCTAGATTGTAATTTCCTCACAGCCCAAGTTTACAGAGTTGCCTATGTTTTAAGAACACTGAGAAAAGAACAAAAGTACACACACTTCAACTACTGCATGATTTTAGAGCTGATATACAAAACAAAATAAGAATATTCTAGACAAAGGGAAGTAATTAAAAACACCACTGATTGCAGCATGCCTTACCTCCCCTTCTTGGCAGGAGAATTCCTAGTGGTGATTTGTGAATATAGTTTGCCACGCCATTTATTGAACTGAAATATAGAAAGAAAGAGTGTTACAATATGTATGCAGAAATAATTCAGAATTTGTCACTGAACTTTTAAGGGCACATAGGCTAGAAATCTGCAATAGTCCGCTGAATTGGTATTATGACCATAAGACAAACAATCTGACAATTTTCATTTCGATAGCATATCTTCATTATTTATACATATGAAATATATGAACATATTCTAACCTAGTCCTAAATTCTTTCAATTATTTATTCTCAACCTGTGCAAAAGTAATACTATGCTCAAATTTGATATTACAGAAATGAATAAACGTATACCAGTTAATATATCAACAAATATACATAATGAAGGTATAAAGGTCGTATATATCCCTTCGTACATTTCTGCAAACAGAGTTTAAATATTCATAAACTTGAAAAAGCAGAACTTGCAGAACTTTAACGAGTGTCTGGACATTTATGATGTTCAAATATTTACGATGACATGCATAAGTTATAGATCGTTGAATGTTGGATGGGAACGAAAAAGCGTACGCATACAAAAATGTTTTAGTCTGTATCTATTAAAAATGAGGATGAACGTATCTTTAATACATGTAAAGGTCTTTTTAAAGTTGGTTAAAGCTACTGTAGCAATGTTGTGCGATTAAAAAAATGTGTTCATATGCTCCAGGTATATATTTAACTGAATATATATGAATATACACAATTTCCCTTGTTTTCTAATAAGTAAAGTAAAGCTAACGATACCACTGGATCATAAGACTGGTCCTCTATCAAAGGGCACCTCAACCAGAAGAACCCTTTAGTACGCATTGCTAGAAATACTCACCTTTGTAACTGAGCAAGCAGATTGAGATCGGTTTCCAGTGATGACAAGGCTAAATAACCCAGCTTCTTTTGTTTGCTGTAATACAGACATATAGACAAACATCAAAGAGATGCCAATTACATACAGTTGTTACCTTCGGTTTCATAAATTACCTGACAGTTATGCTGTCAACCCTAAGATGTACAATAAAAGACTGTTAAAAGACATGCTCTATGGCAGTGTCTTCTATACAAACAATAAAATGAACAAGTGAATGACACAACTGCCCAATATACACAACCGTCTTGGATACATTATGCAGCCACAAGGCCATTTTAAGATATTGGCTTATGTTTATTTATCTTAGTTTGATTGTGTTGTATAATAAATAAAATAAAATATTCCAACTGTATAAAGATAAACAATTTCACTTCCATTTTTATCTAAGTACAGTAAAGTTCTGCTATTAAGACGATAATAAGACAAAAGAAAGGAATTGTGAGATAGTGTATACATACTTGTCCCCACTGATGCTGTAGATAGATGTGAGGCCCTGTAGATGGCGTATAAACTCATCAAAGTTACCCTTACTGTAACACAAAACAAAACAGCAACTTGTAACTATATACTCTATGTAACTATACAGATATTTCATTATGTATATCAACTGTTAAAACTATTTGAAATCAAGACCTGACCACTATAATGATCACAAGCAAGCAAATACTAATGTCAGCAGGTCTCACTACATTGTTCATCAATAGAGTGATATTTGATTTTTTATACAAATGTTGTTCAATGTTCTCCAGTTGACTGCCACACTGGGATCACACAAATTTATACAATATTTGTCTCCTCTAAAATCTGCCAACATTTCATTAAGACAATCAAAACAACCATATTTACTCTAAATATTCAGACATTGTATTTTGACCCAATAATATTCTGTGCTTTATAACAGACACCAGTGTTTAAACACCTTCTGTTATAGTTTATACATGCTAAAACAGTACGTTCCTACAGTAAAACACCTACCTTAAAACTTCAACGAGCTCTTCACAACTCTGAAATAGGAAAGAACACAATGAGAGTTAAAAAGTAACAATGTAAAACAGGTTATGGCTAAAGGCAGGTTTGTGTAACTTCTTTACATGATATTTTTAAAGTCTTTACTTCTGCGACAAAATTTGGGGCATCTTTTTACTGATTTTATTTTTATTGAAGCTAAGTAAAGTTGAAATTATATTGAAATATGAAATGCAGTTAGTCATATTTGTTTAGACATTATAAAAATCTATAATCAAAAGTTGAACTAAACTGGCACAGAGCTGGTAAAAGACAGTCAACTTTAACTGGTCCCAACTTGTTTTTGTTCTTTGCCTATTGCAATATTTCCCATTTTTACTAGACTGACTATGACTTAAGGATCAGTGTCTTTCATATAGACTGCTGGCATCTTTGTTGTATATTACTCAATACTATATATATAATATGTTTGTTTCTTTATGAGACTATTTTACAAATCGTGTTTTTGATATTTCAAACGCTTGCTAATTTCCTAGGTTACGTCTTTATGAACACTAAAAATGTTTCAAGGTGGATAAAAGTGTCAAAAAGACCAATAGAAGATAATAGTTCTTTTGTATATATACATGTATATTTAGTGTTTGAACTATGCTTTTCTTTGTAGGTATTTTAGACTAGTGCATTGCCCTTCAAAACAAACATTATCTGAATGAGGTAATAATAGCACAATGAGCGGACTAAAGTTTGTTTATTTGTTCACCAAAATATCGAGGATAAAATTTGAGGGGGTAATTTCAAAATGTTCTATCTTCTCCTGTATTCAATAGCATTTAAATGCTCTTTCGCTGTCACCTCTGAATGTATGTATGTATGATTTTGAAAGCAAGTTTATATCACAAAGTCTGCTTTTAACTTTCACAAGCCTACTGCATCATTGTTTAGATAGACTGCAATGTGGCTCTGTTTTGTAAACGTTTTTTTACAAATTTACAACTTCATTTGTATCATGTGAGGAAACTTGACTGGAAACTCTAAAATACATTTAACCAACTGGGACAAGAATGTATATTTGTTAAAACTGTTCAGCAGTCGATATGAAAGACACCCGCTCTTAGGACATGTCTGGTAAAAATGAGTTGGTCTAGTAAAAATATTTTAAATTACATAATAGGCAAAGAACAAAATATTTTTTCGGACCTGTGAAAGTTCCCTGTCTTCCGCCATTTGCGAAGGCTACTTGGGAGAATTCATTTTTGAAAATAGCCTAAGATATTGAGACAAAGTAGAACATCCAGCAAAACTCATTAACTTTGAATACTTACAGATGGCATATCATTATGGCCTACGTCAGAGTGTCCAACACGTACGTCCTTGATACCACTGTGACTGTCCAGCACTACGACAACCTTGAACATCTCCGTACTCAAGGTCACGTGGCTCTCAGACATGGTGGGTGGGGTGAAGATGATACCAAGTTGTCGAGAGATCAGGTCCAGCCGCTCAATCAATGACTGATGAGTTGTTACTATAAATAGAATGTAAAATGTGAATAATGAGTTGTTTCTTTAAATAAAATGTAGATTGTGACATGTGGGTTGTTTCTTTAAAGAGTGTAAAAATGTGAATAATGAGTTGTTACTATAAATACAATGTAAAATGTGAATAATGAGTTGTTACTATAAATACAATGGAGAATGTGAATAATGAGTTGTAACTATAAATACAATGGAGAATGTGAATAATGAGTTGTAACTATAAATACAATTAAGAATGTGAATAATGAGTTGTAACTATAAATACAATTAAGAACGTGAATAATGAGTTGTAACTATAAATACAATGGAGAATGTGACACGTGGGTTGTTTCTATAAAGAGAGTGTAGAATGTGAAATATGACAATAAATAGACTTTCACAATAGACAAAAAACAAACAAAAATTTCCGACCAGTAAAAGTTGACAGTTTTTCACTGTTATCAAGAACATTGCAAGCTACCTTACGTGTAAAATGACTACCGTATACGTCTTTGTAAACAAGTCAACGCCCTTCTTTTCCTCCAATTTTGTCTTGAAGTCCGGGTGCGTCTTATACATACTATTGGAATTTTTCAAATTTAAAAAATGCCTTCAAATCTAGAGAAATTGATCCCAAAGACCGATATTTCAGACATCCTGTTTATGGTTATGCAATGGCGAATTTATTACTAAGGGAAGTAACGGTGTTATTCGCGTGTACATAAACATAGCGCATTGTCAAAATAATGCCTGTGCATGCATTAATGGCATAGCTAAACATCATTATCACGTTTTCCAGGTGCCTCGTCGATTCTTTCTGCCAATAATAGGCAGTTATTACCTAAAGTAAGGTACATGTAAAGTGTTAAACATACGACAAACACGCATTGCTCAATCAACTTTTAATTACACATGATCCCCGATTACGTAAGCCTTGCATATCGAGTAACCTATTGACACCACCACAGGGAAGATTAACTGGTGTCAAACTAGTCCAGGAAATACACAGGGAGCATGATTTTCACAGTTTGCATTGTGTATACAACGGTATGTTCAAGGTTATCATTGTGTGCTAACATTTTCACACTTGTTGTACTGGAAAAATAATTGGGGCCACATGGTGACTGTGTTATAATGGGTTTGTGTCAAATAGGACCGCGTTATTTTGGCCTTTTCTCAATACTTTTTACCAACTTTAGGGGTTTGTCTTATACATGTTTTTTGCAAATATTTTTGTTCAATTTTGGGTGCATCTTAAACACGAGTGCGTCTTATACACAGGCGTATACGGTATTTGTTGAGGTTACTTACTTTTTAGCAAACGAGAAGAAGACTTACTTTTCATGGCCTTGTGTAGGGTGTCGAGGCACGACTGAAGACTAGACTTCTCCATGGCAACAGAAGGTATCCGCTTATCCTGAAATAGAGAGAAAAAGAAATCTAGAAAGTTACGTATAATGCTTTTTAATTTGACCTTATATTGAATACATTAACACATATTCAGAATTTCAAAGTTATTTCTCTCTCTCCAATCAAGGTTAGGTTTTCTACCTATATAACATAGTTGTTTCAAGGCACGAACATTCCAAGCCTCCTTCTGTCCTGACTAGTGGTGGTAAATTTGATATCTGTAATAATCTTTCTTATTTTTACCATACCCTATAATATGCGAGACAAGTGAAGATTTTGAGAATTTTGATACCCTTTGTTTGCAGGTGATGCCTCTTAAAAGGTTTCTTTAAAAGCAAGCAGTTTGCCCCGAATTTGGCGTCTTCATGCAGTTTTTGTTTCCCCAAAAAGGCCCTTCTTGTGAAAAAAATAGCCGTGTTCTATGGATGTATACTAAATGCAGCCCTCAACTTAACATCACAGTGATCATATGAACAGATGTTACTATAGTAAGAAATACAATAACGGGTAAATAATGACTCTATATGCACTACACTGTCAAATGACCACCCCTAATTACACGTGAACACCCATATATTAACATAAATTATTAATGCAATTCTGAGATAGCACTTCAAGTGAGACTGTAGAGTGAAATTCAGGTAAAAAGAACACTATCTTGAAGTGAGTTTTTTTCTTTATGAAAATAAGAGAAACAAAACTGTATTGAAATAAGCCTTTTGGGAACAAAATGATGCAACGTTGATACTGGATTTGGACTGGTTTTAATGTGAAGTTGCCTACATAGCCTTACCTTATGGTATATGTATTTCCACCAGTTTTTTCCACATGAAATTATTCCACTATTGGACAACGGTCAGGTTATATGATGATCAGGGTCAATGTTGCGTGATTACTACAAATTGGGAGCATTTTTTTTATCTCCTAGCAAAATCTACCAATATAGTGCTTATTTGTTAGTAATTCAAGTAACTGAATATTTGTGCTGGCCTTTCTCTTTAACCGACCAGACATACAAATGGACATTCAGCCATTGCTCCCCAAACATGTGTCTCTTTGACCAGCTTGAGCCTATGTTTACCATCAATGAAACCATTTCCCCAATACACACACAACTGGTCGTGCTAATTTTAGAGGATCTGTCCAAAAATATCAATACGCCGTCTAAAAATGGTCTGGGTGGGAGATAGTATAACCAAAAAATATCTGCATTTGATGGACTACATGATTACTCTGTGAAAGGCTGCTCCTTTTCTAATTTGTCCTATGTTCTTAGCAGCTCTATTCTTATTGAACCTATCTGACAATGCTTACAATTTGTAGTATTTATTGTCACCTTAAGTTCTCTGTAAATAATTTGTTATTACCAAGTACAAGTGGATTCTGTACACAATTAATATTAGTTACATTTTTGTTAATTCTTATTTTTTTATTATAAAAATGTTAATACTTATTTTCTTATTATAAAGGACAGAAGACAAAATGATACTTTTACTATAATCAATTTGCATAATATGTACAATGTGATAAGGGTGCTTTCTTATGTCCGTTATACACCACAAACAAAACCTGGTTCACATTTTGTTCAGCTTTTGTCATAATCAGTTTATTGTTTTTTTATGTTTGTTTCTGTCTGTTGTTGTTCTGTATGGTATAGAAACACTAGCAGAAGTGGTGGTTTAATGTTAGAACTAAGAACTTACACTTGTAGCTGGATTGTGCACTACATTCCGTCATGGGGTTAAAAGCTAGCACACCACACTTTAAAACTTTTAACTACATATATAGAGCATGTTCTGTTTTCATTCAGCACCCATACCATCATATACCTTATATATATATACATGGGTTGTCCTTTCATTTAGACTTTTATCACTAGGGTTTTAAAGAATATAGTTATTAGCGAGCCTCTGACAACATTTTCTAGAAAGAGGTTGATAAAAGTATTGCAGTGACAATGAAGGCAAGACTAATGTTATCACATGATAAAAGACGAAGACAATATTCATACAAACCTTTAAATAGCATTTGTATGAAGTCATTTTACTACTAGTTGTGTGAAACAAATACCTCACAAATCCTAGTTAACTCTGTGAGCATGTTGCCACATTTACAAAACAATATAGTGCGCCCTTGGTATCGTAGTCATGAATTAAGAATGCATGATTGCATTTAAATTTTAATGCTGTCTTATTTAGCAGCTTTAACAAACCAAGAAATCAAAACTTGAAATGTTCATAAATGATATATAATTCCTTTTACTCTAATACTTACGTTCATTTGCGCCAGCCGGACTGCTTTGAAGGTGTCAACCCAGGACCGCAAGTGACCACAGCGCCCGCGTAGCCGCTCCATGAGACTTGGACCACCGGAAACTGGGCCTTCTACCTCCTTATCTGTATAATATTAATAAGAGGATAACTTTACTACAGGCTTTTCAAACTCTATGAATGGAATTGTATCACATGTACTTATACTGTAACATGCTTCATCATTGCAACAACTGATTCAGAGCACATTCACAATTAGTGACAATTGGTCAACCACTAAAATCAATGTTGTTTGGCTCCAGAATGCGATTTTTGCATTATTTCTCAAACTAGTTCAAGATATATATTATATTTAAAACCACTCTCTCTTTGATGACCTTATTGATGCACATACATTATACGAGTATGCAAGTGAATAACATGTACTGCCCATAAATAGGTAGATCCCAACATTCACAAATATAACTGGGATATATTCAGTTTGTGACAATAACTCTTTTCATTTTTTTACTTTTTTGCTCAGCTATAAAATGCAGCCACGGGATTGTGAACAAAAAACATTCCCTGATCTTCTTGGCAGTGAATTGGATGATTGTGAGTGATAAAGCAGTGAGTTAACAGTTGGGGAAATAGATTTTTTGTTGAGTTACAGCTACAAATCTCTCAGCCTTGCTTTACGCTTGGAATCCACTAGGAACATGATTGTATCCTTCAGTTGGCACTATATGACCCGTTTTGTGTTGATAAACCATAACAGTGTCCCTAGTCTGTAACAGAGTACGACCTGCACCCCTTTAAACACAACTTGACACCAACATCTTTCCACTTGCATTTTATAAAATATGATTTGCTTCCAATTCTTTTCTTTCAATTGCATTTACAAAGGATATGCCTGTAGTTAGATTAAAAGAAGACACGAATATAAAGCCCAAGTACACACAACATCCCTCCTTCATTTGGAGTCTTCTCATTTACTGGGTGAACATAACAATTAAAATGGTTATTTTGATATTTCATTTGAGTATCGCTATAAAGAACAACCATAGGCGAGAGAAAAAAAATATGTAGTGCCAAAATAAGAACACTGCATGATTTAAAAGATGTTTTGCAAGTGGAAGTGACATGTGAACTGCTAGATATTAAAAGAGAAAACAAACATGAATCCTCTTATGTACCTTTCCCCACAACTTGTCACAAAAAAAACACCCTACCCCACCATCCTGTACAATGTTCTACTGCAGGTTTTTAGCTTCAATCCATCTTTCCCACCAACATAAAACTTCTCTCCCTCTGTCTCTCTCTGTATAACTATCGCTGGAGAAAAATCTTTGTATTGATTTTGCCTAATGAATGTATGAAGCCTAATTAAGTCTCTCGAACCGTAGCATCGAGCTACCAATACTAGCAGTGACAGAATACGAAACTCAAAGTGTTTACCTTGAGATTTGTTATGTTTTCTAAGTTTTTAATTGTGATTTATGCAGCAGTGTTAGTCAATAGGCAATACTTTATGCGGGCCTATTGTAAACATGGAACCATTGGTTTTATTTATTTAATTAAAAGGAAATTGTTGGTAAATTTACTAAAAGACAACCTTTTTATATAGAAAGTGACTATGTTTTTGTTTGTTATGTTTTCATTTTGCATTGTGCTTTCCCCCCAACATTGATTCAGACACAGTAATGCACACATTGTACATTTCCACTGCAATGACTTATTTCAAAACACTGTTCGACAAAGTACTGAACAAATCTGAAATAAGTGTAATTTTCTTCAAATAAGTCTACAAATGAATGATACATTAAAGGTTGCTTGGACAATTTATCAAACACAGTGGCTTAAAAGTTAAATACAAACAGTTAGTGACCACAAGAGAAATCCTTTTATTCACCATTCGTTCATACTGAATCTTAGATGATCACATGATGTGGACATATTTTATTCCCAATGTGACAGAGTAAGATAAGAAGGAATGGACATCTTGCAAAGGAATATAAACAAAAACTACCAACACATGCAATGCTGTACTGTTCAATCTATTGTGTCAAGGTCAGTGTTGGGGGGATGCTATGATATACCTGAATGTGAGATGAAACTGATACTATTCTTACCACTTCAATTCTTTAAACATGCATATTCAACAAGCCTGTATTTACCTGCATCCCATTAGAAATTAAACTGACTAATCCCCCTCACCCCCAATGTCTGAAGTGTTACATGTTCTGTTATTGTTTCTCTGACTTTACACCACCCTGCTATCATTTGTATGACCACCCTCGCTTGTCGCAACCAAACACGGCTGCATTGAGATCAGGGACAAATACTGTATAATAACTAAATTCCCAGCCTTACATATTTTAAGCTCATGAGTATCACCGACTTTGATAGCGTCAAATTTCATCAGTATACATGTCTATAAAATATAATGCAATGCCAATGTAATACCTGCTAAATGTAACTTTTACAAATTTAGCATTAAGCAATATACACATTTCGAAAAACTACTCAAATGTTAACACGACACAGATTAACAGATCTTTACAGCCGAGAGAACAGAATTTTTTTATCGGTTTTCTGAAAGGAGTCACAGAAATCTGCTCTTTGGTACTAATGCAAGTCACAGAGCATTCGTGGAGCAATGACCGCCTTAGTATGAATATCAACATGTTAGCAAAGCATAAGAAATGAATGAATGAGTTGTATTATAGTATATTAAAGGACACTCTAAGGTTCAAGGTTTGAATTTAAATTAATTCTGGCAAACATGCAGATTTTCCAAGTCGATTTTCTTGCTACTCAAAAGAGTTTGCGAGGTCATGCCAGGAAGAAAATGTCCAATATAACACATAGAAGGTATCAAGGAAACAAACAGTTTTATATATATTTTACAGGACCAGACAAGATGCATATATCCGCAAGAAATACACACCAAACGTTATAATATCAAAATAGAATTAGTTATTTTACAAGGATTACATGGTTGCAGCAGTGAGAGCAGTGTGCGTTACCACTGCACCTGTCAGACAGCCTATAGTCTGTATGAACACCAAACATGAGGGTAAAAACATGCATTGACAATATTGGTTACCCATTATATGTGTTCCTTGCCTAGACATTTATCAACCACTCGCATTTTTCACAGTTTACCATTAAAAATATTTGGGATATTTGAGTCCTTAATTTCTATTGCTTTATTTGTGCTGTAGTTGTCTATAATTTACAATCCATTTTTAAACCATTTCTAGACCTAGATCTTTGTTACCCACAGAGTATAGTTTAATTAAGGAACTCAATATTCAAATAAGTATCTAATTTCTAAATACAATTGTTCACACAAATCTGTGTTTAATTTTAGACCGTGATTGGTGATATTATTCATGCAAAAATAATGCACAGTGGAGTAAGTACCGAAATAATAATAGCTCATGCAACTAATAAGGCTTGTAATGTGGAATATCCCTGCACTAGAAGGCTAGGACGGGTATTAGATTAACTGACCAATGGTAGAACAGTATACTATACTCAGGTACAATAAGTACACCTAGGAGTATTGATGAAACGGACCGCCAAATCAATTTTATTCTTTCAAACATGCCTGAAACCAATAGGTTCAGTAACAAGGTATTTTAAATTCTGAACCAATCAATCTTACTTGCAATGATGTCCCCTAGGAGAAAGGATACTAATGTTGCAATACTATGGGACACTATGCTCTAAAGATTCAGATTCCTGGGGGAAAACGTAAGCCACTTAAATTCAGCAATATAATCAATAACTAGTTCAAACTCAATGCTCAAATGAAGCTATATTTCATAAAACATAAGATATAAATGTGCAGTGTTCTGCCCAGCTTCTGTAACTCACTTTAAGATAAACTTCTTTGCAACTAAAATATCTGTGGTTATATCACACAGGAGGCTTACTATGGAAAGTTAGTAAGTTTATTGTCAACTTTCTTTCCCACAGTCCATGCGAAACCTCGTCTGTCGCAGGTCAATGTCAGACAAAAATTGTATGCGACTGGTAGAAATTTTGGGTT
>ENA-OREC01000415-OREC01000415.1-marine-metagenome-genome-assembly--contig:-NODE-415-length-16290-cov-14.169494_pt1 | contig 16290 bp, 7 predicted proteins | sample MGYA00248626_ERZ508543 | MGnify/ENA primary metagenome ERZ508543 (study PRJEB26211, sample SAMN05518279) | marine metagenome | isolation source: Puget Sound, Washington, USA | host: Bankia setacea...
ATGCACACCCATACTAAACATATCTACAACAACACCAATGCACACCCATACTAAACATATCTACATCAACACCAATGTACACCCATAATAAACATTTAACCACATACTCCATTACAATTGGGAATTTACTATTATTAAACAGCAATAACCATAAAATGGTAAGCATATGTTGCCTTTTTGCAATGAGGGTGTTATTGTGGAACAGTATGTTACCCTACAGTGCGCATGGGTTCAATATGAAACGAGTGTGAATTACTTTAGCATGCATTTGCAACAGTTAACAGACACAATGTGAAACGTGCATGTAAACAAGAGTATTGTATGAATAAACATGCTTAGAGACAGGGGCACATGAAAAAAGGCCACTCCTGTATGCAGGGGCCTATGAAACAGGAAGTTAAAGAAAAGGGTAGGGACTGAAACAGGAAGTAAAAGAAAGGGGTAGGGACGTGCTTTAAAGAGAAATTGGAGCAGAACTCACTGCACACCCAAATAATGCCCTTTTATTTTTTCAAAATCACAGGAAAAGTTATTCTGAGTGGAACAATGGAAACCCTAACCTATGTGCATCTTGAATAAACTTTAGATGAACAGATTTTTGAATTAATTTTCATTGATAAAAATTCGAATTGATTAAATCAGGTTTACAACCCTCAATGCATCTGCTAGTACACGTGTTATAGATTCATTCTACGATTAGTTTCTTACTTTCAAGGAGAACATGAGAAAAGGGATGGTACAGCTGATGATGTAATTCCTTTATAAATATTTAACTACCTCCTACACCACTGCTGCTATGACGATGTCGTTCTTTTAATTACTGTACAACTAGGAAGCATGTTCAAATGTCACGTACCTCACCTCGTGGAATAAAACCTAATGATTGATTGATAAGTAAATGAATTTAACAAAGTAGGGTTGTGACGTGGGTATACTGTTAAGGTCAGGAATGAGATATTAATCTTGATGTAATATATATTAATTATGTGAGGTCACTTTATTTTGTAAATTTATAGATTAAAGATGTTAATAACCGTACTTTTGTTTGTATTTCAATAATTTAATTTGACTTTAATTAATCTTTTAGGTATTTCTTATTTGGTAAGAAAGAAAAGACAATCACGGACTGTTTTAGAATATATTATAATCTTATTACTGAGATGTCTGTAGGCAACGTTGTCATTTTCCATATTTCAAGTTTTTAAAAAATTCTAAAATAAAGATCGCACAAGACTTCTAAGCTTTTGAACATGGCCAATTCATAAACCAGAAATGTGCACTAACAAATAGTTAGATTGTACTAAGTTTAAAGTGGTTAAGTAATAACTATAATAAGCCACCAAACTGTTTATAAGCCTATGGTCTACAATTTGTATTTTCACCTTGTCGTATTATCCTCGTATTATCCTCGTAAACTAAGTGGATTACTAGATCGATAGGTCGTTCATATCCTTGTACAAATATGTCGCCACTATATCCCTGTTTGAACTCCTCAAGTTGACGATTTGATCATCCTTAATCGACCTTATAATGTAATCTGTCTACACTAAAAAAAACTGCTATTTGTCGTATACCAAATGAGTGCATGTCATAAGTATATCCAAATATGTAATATATAATAATAAATACAATTCTGAGTGGTATATGTTTTAGAAGATGAACAAACATAACTATATGCCATATCATGCATTGAATATAAACAACAGCTGGGTGAGATTGAGTTGATATTTCTTATGAATTAATTATATACTTGCAAATCCCCTTGTCAGAGAAGCAATGACAGATACGTACATGTGTTTTCCATGTATATTGTTTTCTGTAAGGTGCTCGTGACTGAAACAAGGTTTCCCTGTTTTATGTGCTAAATATTTCCACTGGTATCACTCCAACGGTTCTTTACCCTCATGCAACAATGTAACAGCAGTGGAATATAGGCACACACAAACCCATCAAGTAGCCACACTGATTAGATAGGACATTGTGTGCATGTTACTTGTCAAACACTACCTGACCACGGGCCAGCACTTAGATGCCTTTGTCTGGTCAAACACTACGCGCTTAGATGCCTTTGTCTGGTCAACATTGCAATCTTAGACAGTACATGCATGAGTACCAGCATTGTCTACAAAGTATCATATAGAGTTGAAACTTAGGTGAGCACATTAAAGCAGCATTTGTAACCTGTGCATCTTGTCCCAATCACTTACCATTCACCATCCAACAGTGTTAAAAATGCATGGAAAATCAGTTAGAATTCTGATTCTTCTGCCAGTTCTTTTGTCAGAACACTGTGGCAAAATCTTAGTAATCATTGTCTGCATTTTATAAAGAAGTTATAACATTGAATGTTATTTTTTCACAAGAGCCAAGAGTCTATAACATTTAATCAGTAATCAATTTAAGTCAATATTTTTGCATTTAAAAAAAAAGTTTTTAGACAAGGCTTTCTGGGTAAATGAGAATCAAAACAATTTGTTTAAACTAAGACAACACAATCTGTATCAAAACTGTATCTTATAAATAGATAGTGCTAAATAAATTGCATTAAATAGATCATATCATTTAAAGATGTTGAAATTGAACAAAACAAATCACAATGACATGATTTGTTGCCATAGTTACCAATCATTGACTGAGTGTGGGAGTGAATGGTTGACCTATGAAACACAATTTTAACAACTTTATTCCCTTTATTTATCATCTTCTGTATTAAGCCCTTATAACTTGAAACCTTTACTAAATTAATATGGGGCTTAGTGACATACAAAACTGACTAATGGCAGCTAGTTAATAACATTTAGGTCAATCTATGAACCAGTTGTCTTTGTCAGCAGTATTTGAGAGCAAGCAGATAAAACAAGACAGCTAGGCTTAGTTTCTACACAACTCACTGTAACAAAACGCTGACACAGCATAATTAATCAAAGAAACAAATAAGAAACATCAAAAGAAAGTAGGACTTGTTTTCCATCCAGTTCAAGCCTGTGCTACTTTCAAACATACAAAGTGCAGTGAAACAAAACGTATAGAACGCTGCACACAATCAATTCCTGCTGAATAATTCAAGTGTACCGTTTCGTTATAATTTCTTTTTGCTAATTTGTCATTTTTACAGTCATTCATACACTATTGATTACATTTGCTTTCCAACCATGCTCAATGAAGAAGGCTCACATTTCAGCTTGTCTATTTGTAAATAACCAAGGGAAGCCAACCAAAATAAATTGCTGTAGCTGACTTTTTTCAAAAACCTCATTTCAATTTTCAAATCATCATAAGGTTAAATCAAATCTCCAGCATCTATTCAATTTACATCTGTAATAACATGTTCCTGATCTAATGATGGTACTTGTAAATGTGATAGAGCAGTTCTATTCACCTTATTTAATTTGAACCATGTTTTCTGGTTTGTATGAGTATATATTGTATGACTTGGGGATTAACAGTCAATACAATACCTTATTACCTCACTTGGGACCTGTATTCAGTCAGGGGTTAAATTACCTGACTTTAATGAAACACATTTCAAAGGAAAACATGGATTTGCATGGTATTTTTTTCAGCATGACTGCGTGGTTTAGTGTGTAAACATGAAATAAACAAATCTCACCTGAGCTTCCACAACAATATTGTAAGAGTATATAAACAGTTAAATACACAAATATATTGAAATATGTATTAGATATGTGTAAAATACTGGTATGTCAATGAAATAAGAATGCATGTACATGTTTATATAGTAGGCTGTAGAGTGGTGGTGGGTATCTAATCAGATGCAAATTGCAAACCAACAGAGGTGCTATTTATAGCCTAATTACCATTTCAATAAGTTTGGTTGCAAAAAGTGGTAGTTTAGAGTATCTGATGGTCTTATTTGTGAGCAAGAATTTTGACAGAATAGTGTGTGTTTGGGGGGAAATGGTCTTAATTGTGGTATGGCTTAATTGTGGTATGGTCTCCATTAAAGTGGTCACTTGGGGAAACTGGTCTTAATTGTGGTCTCCATTAAAGTGATCACTTGGGGAAAATGGTCTTAATTGTGGTCTCCATTAAAGTGGTCACTTGGGGAAAATGGTCTTAATTGTGGTCTCCATTAAAGTGATCACTTGTCCAATAGCCTCTCTGGTCAGAAGAAAAATAAAATAGGAAGCTTTAATTTAGGATTAATTTGTTTGTATGTTTATTTCATTTACAAAAAAAGTAAAGTATAGAAATGTTTCCAAGGTTAATTGTTGACTGCATACACTATATACTTCTCTGTTTCAACACATATACAGGAACAAGTTGCCAGACAATCCAAACATCTGGTATCAATTAATAGCAACATGCAACCTGGTTTGTAGATGTAGATATACAAACTCATCCCCCTTTGTCTGTTTAAGAAGGTACAAGTGTGAGTTAGGTCTCCATCCTCACTATAATGGTGTATCTAGATATTACCTCTATTTCTTGGTCATCCATATATATATACACTTATGGGTTTGTTGCAAAACCTTTAGCAGATTAAGTCAAGTTGCTCATTTTAAATTCATCTATTGGTTGGTGCAAGAAAATATAGACATGACTAAGAGAGGAAAGCCATGTACGATAATGTTGTGTTTTGTCGTTACAGATTTCAGCTCTACAATTCTTTTTCGTGAGTCCATTTTTCGAGACCCTTGTAGCTTGCTTTATTTGAATAAAGCATGAGTCCTCATCTAAGGTTCTATCTATTTGCTAAGATCTATTAACAAAAACAAGTGAAGGATTTGCAAACATTTAATGAGGAAAGGGCAAACAAAACGAGACAAACATCATATCCTAATGGTCTCTATCTGGTATTTCCATAGCCTTGTTTTAGTTCATCTTTAAGGCCTACAATAACCACTTTTGGGGTCATTTGGCTTTGTTTTGTTTCACTTGAGCCTTAATATTACACATAGTTGTAGATTTTTAAACCAGGTAGAGAGTCACAACCAGATGGACAGACAGATGGACAGAAAGATGGACAGACAGAAGGACAGACACAATGATACCTTAAATCAATCCTAAAACTTTGTATAATTTTGCTTGTCATAATTGTCTGAAAACAGCATCAACAAAGATTCCACATATCCATCTCTTTACCTTGTAGTCCATACTATATACAATATCCAACACTTTCATGTTGTTTCTACGCATAGTACCATCTACCATTTTAGGTTTGTGAGAACAAAACAATTTGCACTTTAACTAAGGACACGTGTACTACTATTTCAATTATGAGCATTGTAGCAAGTGTCCTGGTTGTCAATACAAAGATCAAGGTTTATACCGGTATTAATTCAGGAATTTATAGTTATACTCTCCAATTGTTTCCCCAACAGACGTAATAAATAAGTAGTAGCACATAACTTATAGGCATAATTTACAGACAGGTAGAAATGATAATGGCCTCGCTGGCACAGGTTCAAACATGCTGACTCAATTAGTGTAGATATCAAATAATGGATAGCATCCCTGACTTCTATCACCCTACAGAACTGCCATTTAGAGACAATAGCCCACATGCAGTCATATCCAGTATAATCCTTAACAACCAATGAACTAATATTGAAGAATCATTAAAACAACTCTCCTGCTCATTAACAATTTTACTCTTTTCCCTACTTAAATTGTAGAATAAGACTAATCCATAAAAGAAACTACTGTGCAACGAAGCCCAAGTTGCATGGTCTTGTTCTATGTGTTTCATTGTAATAAGGGAAAATGTAAAAGGGTTCTCACTGCTTCATTTTGTCAATAGCACGGCTAATTTAATCTGCTGGTGATTGTGTGTGTGAAATATTCAACCGCCATTCATTTAGACTGACCAACATAAATGATGTTTAGATGTTCTATACTAAACTTAACACTTTTAATCACTCAGGACCATAACAAGTTAAACAGGAATTTTATTTCAAGATTATTTTTGTTCAATAACGAATGGTAAACAAGAAAAGTTTTTTCAAAGTGTTAGATTTAACGATTTCTATCACATATTAGGCATAGATATAAAACAATTCTCTGGGGTAAACTTATTTATTTATAACTTTTTTTCACAAGTTTCCTCCTTAGACACCCAACCCAGTACTTAAACTTTAACCGATCGTGCACTTAAAAAAATTGGTCATCATGTAGCAAGCCATGTCTTAGTTAAACCCTACCACTGTCATCTCCGTACACATTGGTCATTTGAGGTCATCCTCTGTCCTCATACAACCCAAAGTTTCTGTCTGACCCCATTCGACCCGGTGAGACACAAAGTCGTAGATAAGTCATTCCAAGGCTTTTTAATTAACTACCGCAAGGAGACAAACCCAAGTAAATAACCAAGTATATTGGTCCCTTCTAATCTTATCACTCTAATGTAGTAAATTAAATTAACCTGTCTTTTTATTACAGACTGCCATAAGCTACTTTCAATTCAAGGGAAGCAACCACAGCATAAATATGGACTTAAGTCAAATTGATTATTTGCCCTTGACTTTAGTTGGTAAGATAACTTGCTTGTAGAGCACTGAGGGTTACCGGTGTGATAAATGTGGTGTTTCAAACTTGATTCAAATACAAAAAAGAATATTTAAAAATTGATGCATCAGACGATCTTTAATCTTCACAACCCGATTAGTTCTGCTTTTTTGTGTTAAGAATAATCATTTTTTAGGCTACTCACAAACAAACCAAACAACCAATTGAAAAAGAACACAATACCTAAAACTATTAACACTGATAACATCCTTACCAATACTGTGTAATAAACAAAACATATCTAAAAACATTTGACTGCTTTGTACTAAAAACACAGCAGGATCAAAGCCACTGACAAACCAACAAATTGGAATGGTATACCTCAATACTTTTAACTTTGGTTGTATGATACTTCAGTAAAACATTAGCACAAAGTCTTATATATCAGAAATTGGTATAACTGGAAAATAGCAACTCAGATATATTGTGGTAATCTTTTACAAAGCACTCTACTTCCTTTTAGATTTACATTGCAAATCCTTAATCAACAAGCAGATCAAATGTTTAACTAAAGTTATTCAAATTAAAGGGGGATAAATTGTAGATGGATATTTTAATTGTTAAACAAGAGTTGCAGTTCCTATGACAACTTTACTACATCTAGTTGTACATATATACACATATGTAGGTTTATTTAACTACATTATACACATGTCTCCCTGTAAGTGAACACATTCTAAGACATTTAACAGCTGTCACCGGCAAACATGTAGACAATTATTGTCAGTTTATTTTCCAATTAAGCATTTATACATGTACCACAAACTAGAGAGAAAAATGCTGTTTAAACAAGTATGTAGATCAAATTTCTACATCTCCTTGTTTATATTCTATGTAATAACTATGTGTACAAATAAAGAGGGGACACATGTTTTTGTTAATGGAGTATGTGTTATTCAAGCCACTTTTGTCTGTACACAAGAGCTCTTCCTTAAGACAATACAATACTGACCAACTTTAGGAACAAAAATACTGGTAACATTTTATATCTAAAGTCAACTAGAACACAAACTGGGTGGAGTGAAGTATGGACTCAAATAAACTCTATTGAAAGTGTATAATGGACTTTGCATTTGGTGTAAACATATCAGTGTATGCGTCGTATGACAATCAACCCTTAAATGTAACTTTTAGAAATACAACTTGAAATATAACACAGTTTTGCTGATAAGAACCCGTTATGACGTTATATATATTATTCTGCTCGTCGTCTTAAATTTCAAAAATCTTTAAATAAAAGTGTCACTACATCATATAGTAACAGATACGTCTTAAAATAACTTGTGATAAAAGATGATTACACAAGACTATACCTAAAATCATCACTGTTGTGTAATCTGATAGTTTGCATTCACAGATCACTCCAGATACAACTGTACTGACAGTCTATTTAAAGTTTATAGTAGAGTGAGATAGTTATCACACTGTTAACTATACACACAATAAGAATGCATAGTTTGACTTAATTTAAATTAGGTACAGAGAAATAAAAGGTACAGTTGTTATAAAGTTCCATTTGGTAAGTTGGTTTCCTTTATCCATTGTCTGTTTGTTACTTGTTTCCTTTTCAATCAGAAGAAGCAAGTATTTCAAATATGCTTGATCTTCCAACAACTTAATTTTCGACTGTGCTTTTCAAAACAAACGTCCTTCTCTCTTTGGTTGAGGCACTGGTAACTTAGCAACCAAAGATAAGGCGCAACCAAAACAGTGTTAAATCTATTAACAACCCAAGATGGCGAAAAAGTTTAAACTGAAAAGCGTTCTCTTCAACTTCCAGACCATTAAAATGAAAACCTATTGTAGTACATTTAGAAGATCTTTTATCAGCAAAGAACTTGTTTATAACTGCCAGACTTGCTAGCTCATGTGAATATTGTAGTGGACTTTAATTAGTGTTTTATTGGTTTGTAAACAGGGTAGTCATTGACATAAGGTGGATGTTGGTTAAGACATTGAAGCTTAAGGACACTATAAAACCAATATATCAGCTCCAATGTCAAGGATAGGTGCCTCCTTGACTGACTTTAGATGAAAAGTGGATGCATACATTAAACAAGAAAAGTGTAGTTTTTGTCAAGTCATAACTTCCTTGGTAATATTTATTTTCAAAACAAAACAAACCCCACAAAATCTGATATTTGGTTTGAAAATAACCTCACATAAAGACTACCCTTATATCAAGACCATGACCCAGAATAAAACAGTACACCTCAATAATAAGACCGACTCGTTAGAAAGATCAGTACTCAACAAGCATGCATTGTATGATGGCTAGGCAATTTCTTTCATAACTATAAAGTTGAAAGACTTGTTGCACATGAGAGGCACTTTTGTGATATCTTATTTATACACCTTTTTACACATATCCTAAATCACATTTAAGACAAGAAGTAGTGGAAAGGAGATAGAACTCTTGTGTTATACATTCCTGCATATCAAGTAACTAACAAATATTATATGTTCGGCTAACAAGGGTGGTTAATGGATAAGGAACTGCTATGACAAAGTTTGCTTGTACCTGAACAATGGATTGACAATGACATCTCTTATACAAAATAAAATGTAACATAAAAATACACTTTATCCATGCTATAACTGATATTACAACTGGGCCCAATTTCATAATCAAGGATTTACGCTCAGTGTTAATCCTAATAATTGCTGACCAAATTTTGAATGACACACTGTGTTGTTTTAACAAATACAACTGATGTTTATGTAAATTCATTGGTCAACTATATATTCTGCTTTAAACATTCCTGATAAAATTTGTTTGAAATATGTATAATTTTGCATGAAATATATTGGATTATCTCTAAGCTGGATTAAAGTATTATGAAATTGTGCCCTGAAACTATATGAGCTAGCATTTCCTCACAACATTTCACACTTACTCAAATAACAAAATATGACAGCTGTAAAGGATTTGTAGTATACATGTTTTGGACAAATTGCCAATTACAAGATTTTTATTTGATCTTTTTATATCCAGTCAGATTCAAATCGCCGACAACATGTGTGATTGTGTTGTATATTTCATTCATTTTTCATTATCTTAGTTCATTGTCATGTTGTAAATTGATTTGTTTTCACGCATAGTTTGTATATTCGTGCAAAGTTTTGGTCTCCACCTGCCTTAAACTGTGATCGTTAAGCTTCGAGTTGATATTCACTACATAGCTATAGGTTGGAGATTGTCTTACATTTCACAAAGAATGCCTAAACAAACTTCACTTGGCCTTGTCATTTATCAAATTCCAATGATTTTCCAATAATTCATGCATACTCTGTTATCTATTCTTGCTGTATTATGTCTGCTATGTTTATCATATGCCAAATAAAGTCTGCATGTCCAAGCTAAATCATAATTTTAAGGATATATTTTACCAGTACACATATTTGTTGCTGGTCTGTTAATTTGTTGACCTCTCTCAGTTCATCATTTTAAATAGTTAATGACAAAGACTACAAGATACCGCCCATTTGACGTACTTTTAAATACCTGACACACATGTTAAGTGATTGTGAATCATAAGTTTCAAACACATCAAAAGAAAGTGTCCATCATATATATATTCAATATTCATCAGTAAGAATAGACAACTCTTGCAATCTTCAGAGCACAAAGCAATAGTATTTTTTTACCTCCCTTGTATGTACAGTCTGGTTCCCAAACTAAGTTCCACTCAATTAGTTATCAAGATTTTACTGTTGCATCAAATGCAATTACCTTCACCCATTTAAAATTTTGAGTTCACAAACTCTCTTCAAAAATACAGACAGATACCAGTTCTTACATTTGACCTAAACTACTAGTCTACCAGCCTACATAATCAGACAAAGCTTTTGGGGTCATTAGTTTTAGTGTTGAGTTAAATTCTACTAAACAGTTTAAAGTATATTTGGAATTAGTTCATCAATTATGTACATTTGGTAGTCGTTAAAAAGAATATAATTATTAACCTCCAATGAAGTGTTTTATGTGAGCTGTACTGCTGGTACCATACTAAATGCGTTTCAAGTCATTACTCACAAACAATTGATTGAATTACACAATACAACCTCTCTGCACTGATATTGGTCTTAAAGAGCCACTCGATCACTCGATATTCCACATTGATATAACCTTGACCCAATTCACCATTTAAAGCCATGAAACGTTTCCTGTGAACAAGATTTTTTTGAATTATACATCATTATTCTTATCTTTACTCCCATTAAAGCTACATAAAGACAACAGTGTTATTGTAAGATCATGAAGCTGTAATTTGTTTTGTGACCCTGAGTAGAGGAATAAGAGTTCTTAGACTGAATAGGCTTATTATTTAAATGCAGAAATCAACCATCTCATTTTCACCTCCTGTAATGTACCCTATAGCATAAATATACGATAGATTTGTTTTTCAAAAAATCCCCTCAAAAAGTTGCCTTCTGGTATGAAAGTTAGTTTTGCTGTCTTGAGATGTTCGGCATCAGCTTTGTGTAGATGTTTTCAATCTGTTATTCTAGGATCTACTTATTACCCATGGCAGCCTTGCCTACGATATTCACACTAGGGTTTAAATGATCTAGATTTTCCTCTCCCTTATCTACTTTAGCCTACAAAACATAAACGACCTTCAAACTTGTGTTTTATCTGCTCAAGCAATTTACTCCAAATCCAAACACTCATTTAACCTGAATAGAAGTACACGTGTATGCAGACATTGTTAAATGCAGTGTTGAAATAGCTTCTAACACACTTAAGTTGACTTTTTTACAATTCCCTGGTTATTACTGGTTTCACCTAGGGTAAAGAAGGTATCTGGCAGTAAAAGATATCATCTGTAAGCGTTTACTAGAAAGGGTATTGTTCCACCATCACAATCATCTGATATTATACATAAGATGCTTGTAACTCATTTTTCATGCATGATTACAGAATGATGTGTAATTATTGGTCATTGGTGGTTACCATTACCGACCCATTTTGCTAAACAAGGTTGATGTGACCTTTAAACATGAACAGAGAAATATGATGAAATGGTGCTGCTGGATTTGCAAATAAGAAAGGAGGAGGGGGGAAGAGGGTGGAGACCTGTTTTTATCAGACATTTTTTCTGTTCAGTATACCTGTAAATAACTTATTGCATTGACACTTACACATACACTGATTGCCAAAAGTAGTTTCTACTACAATAACATGGATCTTTCCTTCTTTCTAATGTCTTTGTAACAAATACAAATGAAGCAATCCCAGGTTAAGTTGAAGAAATAGAGATATCTGACTCTACAACAATTACATAGTGAGTTAGAAAGATCACCAACTTTAAATGCAGCAACCCTGTCTTGGTAGTACATTGATTATTGCATCTACAGGCTACTTTTTACCAACAAGACCCAAGTTTGAATCCTAACAATGTATATAAACCTGGAATGCTCACAGCCAGTATCTCACAGTATAACAGGTAACATAAACATTTTCATAGGTGCTTCTGACTTTAATTTTACAACAAAACATCAAAAGATGCCTTAACCTGAGTGTGTACAAGGAGGGCCTAGGTTATTGCTGTACTTCTTTTGTTGATTAATGAACCAATGTGACCTATCTGATCAATGTAAACTAGACCAGCCCAGATATACAAACATATAAATTATGACCCCAATCATCTCTACCTATTACATATGGCTAGTAAGTGGACTTCCATGTAAACTTTGTTCTCCTTCAAAGAAAGCGTGGTTTATGTTGACACATCATGTAATATGCATACTTATAAACCTGTGTGTAGAAATACTGACTAGATGTGTATTGCACGATACCAGATGTTTATGCTTTATAATGAAGTGTGTTAGTGATTACAAATGTATACGCGGTTCCTACGAGTTTAAAGGATTATCTCTGATTATAACAGTGTGATCATCAGCAAGATTTAACACAAACTAATACATTAAGTATATGTGGTACATTGATTTAGTCTACCCAAGTATACTATTTTAAACATTCGCAAGTTTAACCCTCATCCTAAGAGTACACAAGTCCTTGAACAAAGTATTATGCAAACAACCTATGTAATAAGCACTACACGTGTCTATATTTAGAACAGTCAATAAAACGCGTATGATTGTTGCATATGTTAAACCACAAAGCAATTAATGTGGGAATCCAGTCAAGAGTACTTATACACATGTAGAAGGGGTTGTTACGGCTTTCTGCACTCAAACTGAAGCTGAGAGTTTGAGTACCGCTTGCAAATGCTGGGCAACAAAATGTGCAGATTATAACTTAAAGAAAACTTCAGTGGTGCGATAAGGTCATTGTTTGTGAGTGTGTGAGTTTATGTGCTGCTTTTTTCTTTCCACAACAGATAATGTTTCTCAATTCTAGAGGTCAGACATCTTAGTCATATGTCCCTTGAATGTAAGAACCAGTACTAAGACATGTATATGCTTTCCTGCGATATGATTATAACTTTTATTTGGTCATTCTACAACAAACAGACATGGAGCCCAGACCTTAATTATGCTGTTGTTGTTGTTTTTCCATTATTTAATCAGCATGATTAACCAATGGCCATCCTACCCAAAAGTTCAACCCTTGACCGATGAGTATACAAAGGTTATTAACCAGTACAGTCTTAAAACCACATAACATTGCACTACCGGTATATTGTTTAGGGATAGTTCTAACGGACACCATCACCAACTGTTATATGCCCCGTTAAATGTTTTCTACAACCCCAATTATTTACATCCATGGTAACATACTTTTCACACTTATTTGACAAATTACTCAGGCTTGAACATCTATGTAGTACAATTTTAAGTTTATAAAGTTTACAAATACGCTTGCTAATAATAGAGTTTATCTTTTTCTGCAAGTTATGCTACAGTAGTATTATCATTATGCAATACCATTTGTTACCTTACGCACCGAGAACTGACCCAATCTGACCCTTTCTTATTTCGATTTTTGTTTACTTTTTACTGCTTTCAAACATAGAGCAAATACTGTTTAAGAGGACGCACTTTGAATCCAATAGAATCAGCACTGCATGATACATATGATCACAGGCTATATGAAACATATGTAACTTATTAATTTAGGAAAATGTCAATCAGTAAATTGGAAGAATATCAATCAGCAAGTGTAAATAGAGGTATGTTAAACCAGTTAATAAGCAAAACCAGTATCAACTAACACACAATCTACTTCAATCACACATTATCGGCCAAGTTAGACACTGCAAAAAGGCTTTCAGAGCGACATAAAGCTTCCTGTTTGAATAAATGTATGGGGCACTATAATAGAGAGAGTAATTATTTAACTTGTGATATAGCAAAGTTTCAAATACCCGCAGTCATGATGATTTCTTTTTCTTTTTTAGCTTTATATAAGAGGCCTAAGGAAGCTTATGTTGACCGTTGACCGATTTTATGGCGATTTAGTTTTTGTTTGCGTGACCATTCAGGTTTTCGATGACACTCTTGATGGATACAGTTAAGTGTTGCATGACTTATCAGTTTTGTTGTTAAAAGGCCCATTTCCGTAGAGAGACAAGGCTATCAGTTGTCATCTAGAATCTTCCTGAAAACCCTTGGTTACCAGACATTATTTGTGGATGCAAAATGGCTGAAGAATGTCGACGTCGGATTACTGTTGTTATTACTGTTGTTATGCTGTCACAATGTTATTACTCCATGACAACCCAATTAACCAAGGCATCAATTTGCTGTAAAACTGTTCTTTCAGTCAACAATATATCAAATCTCCCTATAGGCAAAACTTTAGACAGTTTCAAGTTCTTCGAAAAAACAAAATTCAAACTACAAATTCAATTTGATAAAAACAAAAACAGGGACTAAACACATTTTGAATGAACCAATCTAAATAAATGCACCTACAGATATACCAAGTACAACTACAATTTAATGGGCTTGTTTTTGTGACTGCTCCCATCCTTAAAATTTGAACAAAACCGTAAAAGTAGAACTGTCACGATTAAGTAACTACAGCTTGTACAACAATGATTTATATGACTCAGGAGCTGCTGGACATTTAGAGGTCAGTCCCATTGACCATGATGACCAGTTGACCATTGTGGTAAAAAAACTAAATTTGGACCATCTGACCGACTTCTGACTAATAACCATTCCACCGAGACCATTATAAATAAGAAATTATTTACTCAGAGAATAGGTAATGGTCGGGGAATTGTATACACATAAGAGCTACAACAGGAAAAAAAGCCAAAACTGTTTAATTATGATTTTTGGTCTCAGTAGCTTCAAGGTGGCCACTGAATGAAATGGGAATGACATCATACGCAGAGGACAAAAATCAAACATTGCCCTGTTTTAGTAATGCTTACTGACCTTGAGTAAATTACATCTAATTTGAGCGCTTCATTGCCAAAGAAAACCTTTTTTTAACTGCATATGAAAATCAACAGATACTTAGTGAAAACTAATGCAAAAGAGTGCTGTGTTCTTCTTTATTTGATAGTTGCTTAGGCCTTTCTGCTCTGACCTTTCAACTTACTAACACACTAATAACAATGACCAAAATTACTAAACTTAATATTTACGGAAACCACCGAAAGCAGTGTATAAATAACTCCAGTCCCATGTTTCACGTTCAAGTTATGATGTAACTTTAGCTGACTGGCCTAATTATCAGACTTACAATGAGACAGCAGCTTTTTAAAAACGTCACTAGAGCGTAACATAAACTGGTGAATCCTACTTACTTGTCGTCTGCTGACTCAAGAACCAAACATAGCCTTAGTAAAAAAAGGAATCTTATTTGAATAAAACAAAAATAAACTATTTCCCTTTCAGACCATTATTTATTACAACTTTTTCACATATTAAAAATTTAAAAACACTATGTTCAGATCGATGTTCATACAAAATGTGTTTAAACGAATTAGGAAAAGAAATTTTGTTTACATATCGAGCGTGCTCAACATATTTACTTCCTATTTCTATTCAAACTATTTTTGTAATGTATCATAAACAAATTTCTTAACAACTTTAAAGTAGTTACAGCGATTTTTAAATTTTGTCAGTATCCAATTCAACTCCCTATTTAAAACAGTTTTAACATGAAACCGTCAAATGAATAGAAATAAACAAATAGATATACAAATAAAAGATAAATATCTAGATCATAAAAAACACATTTATTTGTATCAGAATTTGTTATTCATTGTCCCAAAAGCATATATCTGTAGGTAAGTTTACACATAAATTTAAACATTTGGTGTTTTTTTAATAACCTTAAGCCAAACCTATCAATAATTAAGGGGAAACACTTTTTAACCTCTGATATCAAGTCAAGTTTTTTATAATGTATGTATCTAGTATTTATCTATTTACCATGTGTATGGCTATCTATTTAACCCTTTTTGCAACTTAACGGTAAAGAAAACAAATCTGCACAGTACTAAGAGATTTAATTGTATAGTACTAAAGTCCTGTTCACATATCCTACCCTTAATTGTGTACATAATCAATTAAGATATATGTAGCCGAGTTAATTGGTCTATCAATGCTGGAAGAGCTCATTCAATGTAACAGTTACTCAGTACCACAACTTGCATGGCTGGTTTCTACACTTTAAATGAGTACAAACTACAGGTACGTACCAGGTATTAGTGCACGTGGTTCATTAAATGAGTACAAACTACAGGTACGTACCAGGTATTAGTGCACGTGGTTCATTAAATGAGTACAAACTACAGGTACGTACCAGGTATTAGTGCACGTGGTTCATTAAAT
>ENA-OREC01000416-OREC01000416.1-marine-metagenome-genome-assembly--contig:-NODE-416-length-16271-cov-13.517352_pt1 | contig 16271 bp, 4 predicted proteins | sample MGYA00248626_ERZ508543 | MGnify/ENA primary metagenome ERZ508543 (study PRJEB26211, sample SAMN05518279) | marine metagenome | isolation source: Puget Sound, Washington, USA | host: Bankia setacea...
TTCTCTAAATGTATATATATACCCCCCCCCCCATCTCTACTATGATACAGTTTAGAACAGAACTGATACATTTTAAAGTCCAATTGAAGAGAGAGATCAATGTGTTAATCTATAACAGCTTGAATGCCAACAATAAGTGTATTGTTCCTCCACAAAACTTACATATCATAAAAGTGAATCTTAATTTCTTAATTCTAAAACTTAAAAGACTACAGCCTAAATGACCATGAATAAATGTACAAAAAGCACCATGCAGTGTCAGATGAACAGAATATTACACTTACCTTTAGGAACTCTTCCATTAAATCTGATTACCCATCTCTACATTGTCCTAATAAAGTCACACTCAAGTCTATACTAAGCTGCAAAGGTTTCGGGTTTAAACTCCTTAATTCTAATACTGAAAAGTTACTATTTATTACATGATATAAGATGGATTATCTATGTAACAACTTAATAGTAACACGTACCTTGTATACAAGTCTGCCCTCCTAGTCAAATGTCACTAGCAGGAGTTATATCATAGAAATGCACAGTATATAATGATCGATATCCAATTCAGAAGTCAACAGCGGTCCCTATCGACAAACATTACATGCAATGACCATGGTCAGTTTAACAAACAACTCTTGACCAAGTTCGTACAAAAATTACATGAGCTTTACAAATCTAACTAGAAGAAATCTGCAAGCTTAAATCTCACAGAAGTGGCCTACCTGTTATTATTGGTTATTAGGCTAAGCTAAATGAAATATTTGGTTTTTAAGAGGGAAAAAACAACAACCTGTATTGTATGGCAGGACTGAAGTCATATATTGGCAAACCACCATGACAATAAATGTTGTGTTAAGAGTTTGCCCTATATTTTCAGCCATTCAGGGGCACTAGAATTTAAAAATGTTTAGATTCTTATTTGTAAAGAATTGTTACTTTTTGAATGTGTATGATTAAGTAAAATGCCAAAACTGCGCATGTGCATATAACCAAACTTCCTCCTTTGCAATTTCATTATCGCATTGTCATGTCAAGCACTGTGATTGATTGAGGGCTCACAATAGGTGTTCCTTTAGGTTACTGATTCATGATGAAATTACTTAATAAACTCTTACTTATAGTTATTTCCATATCAACTACATTATTTGATGGAAAATGTAACTGATGTGTATTTCCTATAAAGTGTCCTTAACTGTATGAAGCAAGTTTAATAACCTCGATTGCTTCAATTATATTTTTTCAACGTTCGACTTTTGTCGGTTCTGATGGTCATTCGGTTTTTTCATCACCGCCACAACGGCCAATGACCTCCGACTTCGAAGGATTTTCTTTCCCAGATTTTATCCATTACATTTATTTTCCTATCTAAATTCTTGAGAAAGAGCCAGTATTTTCCCTTTTGAATGTTCAGTGCTAAAAAAGGACACTACTGGTACCATTTCTATAACGTCTTTGGTTTTAACGCGGTCCTTGACTGGGGATTGAACCCAAGACCTTCGGCACTCGAAGCCAGCACTATACCACTAGGCTATCGAGGAGGCGGTCATCGCTTCAATAATTTATGAGATATTGCAAGAGGGGAAAAAATAAATACTACTTTATAAATATTTGTCACAACATTTTAATTCCAATATTCAGTGCCTATTTATATTCCTTAGATATCTGACCAGCAAACAAATCATTCAATAAGTGCTGCCTTAAAGTAAAATGGTACTTAAGCAGTGTCGGAACCAATTATGATTGTTCCATTGCTTTAACCGTTCACCTTGGATTAACAAATACCAATAAATCATTCCCCACAGAGGCTGCTACAATCAATTCACTGACTTTTATACCCCAATAAAACATGCTACCATTATATAAACACCAGCATTTCACTATTCTGGGGAGCTTTTTACTTATGTCAAATAATTTCAACTCTTTTCAAAATTCTAGACTTTCAAAAGTTGGATTTCAATTAACCTTTTTATTACTTTTCTTTGGAAGCAAGGTGCTAAAAATCTCTCATATATCTAAAAGTACAACACACCGACACACGGTGATCCTGTAATCGATCTGTTTGGCTTCATTTAAAGCTGGACTTTCAATCAGTAATAATCAAGCTATTATGGTGAACTTATTTACATATTGACATCACATTACAATATTATTCTTTCAGTAAAACCATTTTCACTTTCAGGACAATAAGAAATAAGGTTTGTATAGAATTCAATGGTACACAATTATCCCTGAAACCAGTATTTGACACCCCTGAATAACAAGAGTGCCATTTGTGGTAGTACACTGCCATACTCAAAAAGGCCATACTCAGTATTATAAAAAGTATTCTATACAAGTTATCCCTTGCGTCTTACCTAACACAATATACAATGTAATTTCATATCAAATTCATACAGGCAAACAATATTTCCATGCTTTAGTGTTGTTTGTTAGAGTTCATTCGTACCGGTTATGGCTCAATTAAGGTGATGATATTGTTTAATTTCCACTTTATCACTTACAAGGAGCCAAATTTGGTCGAATTTAGTCACCAAGAATGTTTGCAACGTACAGTACTGTGAGTTTAGAATCCAATTTCCACCATAACTTGGCTGTCTGGCAGTACAATGTGATCAAGGTTATTCAAAATTTCTATAGAAATTACTGTATATCATTAACAAAGCAATGGTGGACAACAGCCAGGTCAGCTATAATTAGTTTATTCCAAACATACATACCCATTAAAAGACAATTAAGACGTTAAAATCATGCCTTGTTCAATGAATAAATGAATGAAGTCTCAAAACATCTCCCAGCATGATAATAAAGGTGTGCTTCAATTGCAAGGACCATTTGAAAACTAGTGGAAACAGCTAGTAGTAGATTAATTTAAACTCTTATCAAAAGCCCACAAAAAGGCCAATCGGTAATTTCCAAAGCATTCCTATTGTGGAAAATTTTCTGATAGTTTTTATTACAATTTAACATCCTTTAAAACAAAAATAGTAAATAAATCTCACTTGGGGGTATAGACTAAAATAAAGAAAAATATATCAGTATCTCTTGTAACCACTGTTAATTTATGAAATTCATTGAGTACTTACTTGGGTAGTTGTTCCAGTATCTCTTGTTACCACTGTTAATTTATGAAATTCATTGAGTACTTACTTGGGTAGTTGTTCTAGTATCTCTTGTAACCACTGTTAATTTATGAAATTCATTGAGTACTTACTTGGGTAGTTGTTCCAGTATCTCTTGTTACCACTGTTAATTTATGAAATTCATTGAGTACTTACTTGGGTAGTTGTTCTAGTATCTCTTGTAACCACTGTTAATTTATGAAATTCATTGAGTACTTACTTGGGTAGTTGTTCCAGTGCCTCTTGTAATTTCTCCAGCTCTTCTTGAGTGTCCATGTATGAATCATCAGAGGCACGCTTGTTATCGTCCATGTCATACAGCAGCTCAGTTGAAGTCCCTACACCAACATCATGAGTTCTGACCAAGGAATTAACTTTTTGTTCAATGTTAACATCATCTTTGTGATTTTTTTCTTGATTTTCACTTGTTTCAGCAGTAATATCGTCAGATTTTATCAATGCATCAGCCTCCATGCTTTCATACGAGCTGTTCTCTATCAAATCCCTCTCTTGATTTGTATTTTCCACATGTTCATAAATGTCAGCAGCATTTTCAACATGTTCATCAAAGTCAATGGCATCTTTATCCCTTGTGTGTTGCTTTGAAATGTCAGACCCGTTTTGTTTGGACTGATCATCTGGAACTGCGTTGCTGCTTTGTAGTTTTATATCACCAGTTTGATCAGACTGAAGGGCATCACTTAACATTTCACTAGATATATTTCTTGAAACTAGATCTAGTTCTGACTGTTTCAATAAATCTTTTTCAAAACTATTTCCCTTTGCACCCTCTGCTAAATGGTGTTCGGTGAATATCGTATCATTATTACTTTGTTCTTTAGCGTCTACAGTGTTCATTACTAGATTGTCTTTTTCATTCTTTTCCACTAAGTTATCATTTGACTCAGCAGGAATACCATCCTCCAACATTTCCTTAGCTAAAATGTCCGCTACCACATTTAAATTACAAGATTCAACCTGTCCTGGTACCATTCCATTTAAAACTTGTTCTGTTTCATCAAAACTAATATTGTCGCCACGTAAAGTGTCTGTTGCCATATCATGTGCTAGATTTCCAACAACAACATTAAGCGCCACATTTTCAAGATTTAAATCAAAACTTTCACCAAGACCCTCAAGTTCAGGCATTTCTAAATCATTAAAATTTACAGAAAGAACATTGTCATTCTCATCTGCAACAGAGGCTTTATCTGTTGGCATTGACTCACGATCTTCTCTTGATTGTCCTTGTGAATTTCCTTCTGCTTGACTTGTTGGAATGCCTTGAACATTTTCTGTTGATTCTTTTTCACAGATAACTTTATCACACGTGGGTTCATTGTTGTCACTTGTTTGTGCACTAAACCCTGGATTGTGATCTACATTTCCTTTAGCACCACTAATACTACATGTTTCAGAATCGTCTGGAACAGCTATGTCTCCTAAGTCATCTCCTAAGTCTAAATCAGTCTTTGAAGAAGTTTCACCGTCAACATGGACAGCAGGCTCATTTTTATCATTGTAAGGTTTCACATTATCTTCAGATTCATTTCCGTTCTCAACCTCTGGGCTTTTTATACTAATTGAAGACTCTATAACCATCTCATTCTCTTGTTCTATTTGATCTTCATAACAAGCAGTTTTACCAGTACTGTTCATTTGTTCTTTTGCATGGTCAATTATACCACTTATGTATTTTTCCACACTTTTCGGGGTATCATCTGAACATCTACTTTGTGTATTAGCATCAGTAGTTATTTTGACATCATGAACTTCCTGTGTATTACTTTCTGATTCACTAGGTATGGGTTCTCTAACAGTTTGATTAGTTTCTTGAACACATGACAAACTTTCTTCTCCGTTTTCTAACTCACTCCTCCCATTCTCAATTTCAATATCTTCGTCTTCTTTATTAAGAATATCCTGTGTGTTTTTAACAATTTCACTAACATATGATGTAACTTCATCTATTTGCAATTTATCTTTACCTTCACATGTTTGACCAATCTCTTCACTTTTATTTGCTACTTCAAGAAGGTCACCCTCTATGTCTATACAGTGATGCACAGTCACTGACAGTTTGCGTATTTGAGCATTGTTTATAGTTTTATTGTGGAATGGGTCGGTAACTTTTATTGCTGTAGCATTTTCTAGAGTGTTAAACTCTACAACAAAGGCCCCTGCATCTTTGATATCCCCGCCATTTTCACTTAGTGAAGGATCCACTTCATTTGATAAACTTGAAATATTAATTTGTTCCAAAGACACAGTTGCCAGATTTCTTGTTTCACTTGTCCTGTTAACTTCAGTTTCTATGTCATGTTGTATAATTTTTGATCTGCTAAGCTTTTGTTTATTTTCACTAGTGTTAGGATTAACTTTTAGTGCTATGTTAGTGTCAGTATCTTCATCATCACTGTTACTGAGGGAATCACTTGCCATATGTTTGTCTGATGTAAAGAAAGAAGGTGGAAGACTTTGTGTTAGTCTTTTACTAGACTTTTCATCGAGAGAATCTACACTAATATCGGAATCTAAAGAGTCATCAGAGAATATCTCATCGTTAGATTTCCTTCGTTTCTTTGGAGATAACTCTTTCACTCCCTCTGGGTAACTTCTTGACATTGTTTCATTATCTGATTTCGTTTTCTCCTTTGGTATTTTGTCATGGTCTATGCTTTCATCAGATATACTTGGCATATTTGTTTCATTTTCTACCACAATAACTTCTTGACTTTTTATCACCATTTCAACAGTATCCGTCGGGGAATTCTTATCTTTAGACATATCAATTTGATGCTCTTTTGAAGTACCATCTGGACTATGTGTTTCTATACTTTGGACTCCAGTTATCCCTGCTGCTGGTGTATGGCTTGTTTCATTGTCTTGATCAGGTTGTTCCTTAGCTCTGCTCAAGTCTGATTCGTCAACAGAGACAGATGTCTGAAACTCTGGAGTCTCATTTTCCGGTGTTTCTTCTGTTTCAATCTGTTCTTTGTATTCATCAAAAGCCTCTGCCATTGAGTTTGAATCAGGAGCAGAATGACACCTAAAACCATCGTCCAGAAACGAAGCTCTCCCTTTCTTTGCTCTTTTCTTCACAACATAAATAGTATCAGCAGATTCTGGTTTTCGAGGTGAAATTGGTTCGTCTTGTTCTGCGATAGATTCTGGTACACTTGCAAGGCTAGAAGCACTTGTCATGTGTCTACCATTCCCTAACCTACCAGGCCCTAAAGGACTAGTTCTGTCAGGTGAGTTTGTACCTTTCTTTCGCACTGATGCTGAAACACCACCTAGCTCTTGATCATCCTGAGTATCTGGTCCTTTGGGTTTGTCCCCTTTCTTAGTCCCTGTTTTGGAATGTGTGTCTGGTCTCTTTTTATCTATTGTCTTTCTATCACCTAAGTCTGATCCCTTTGATACTGGCCCCTTTTTAGATTTATCAGGGATTGGTTTGTTTGGTGCACTTGTTGCTCGTTTCCTTGAGTCAAGTTCTTTCACTGGTGACACATTTGAACGCTTACTATGTCTTTGTGGAGATTCACTTTTTGAACGTTCAATATCTCTTAAGACTTTAACTGGACTTTTATTGTCACGTAATTCTCTTAACATTGGATCTCCTCTGTCTCGATGTATCTTTGTTCTGGGTATTGTTTTCACCTCTTTTTCTTTAGTTTTGGGTACATACTTAAACTTTGGCTCTGATGATTTATAGAGTCGGCTGGTTACTTGTTTTGCGACATGAGAGATGTTCTTAGATTCCTTGTCATGTCTAGGTTTCTTTGAACTTGAGTCACCAAGGTTACTGTCTACACTAGATTCCCTAGAATGAGGGTCTAGGAATCCAAGTCCGTCTTCATTACTGGTGGACATTCGCTCAGAGCTGGACCTCACTAACATACCATCTTGGCTCTCATCCTCGTCACCCTTAATAACATAAAAACAGTTTTATTAATCAATGCACCAGTCATTGTAATAATATCTGATCAATCTTAAAAGTTATTGGGGGTTATATGAAACATATAAATAACAAATATAATTATCAAAACAGCCGAAAACAATTTTTGCATTTAAAAGTTCAGTGTATTAAAATGTTGATGATCTTTGCAAAGTTGTATGAGGGTATTCCATTTCTTTCAAATTTTATTGAAAAATAAGGCCAAAAGCCCATACACAAATGAACGATGCAGTCATACAAAAGTATTTTCTGTATATTCTAAATCTTGAACTACTATTAAATGTGCTTCAATTTCTTTGATTGTCCCCTTACAACGACCCCTTTTAATGTCATGGCAACTAGAATATATAAAAAATGGAAAAGATTTCATAGAGAAACATTAATGGCAGGATTCAACATTTGTTTTTCTCCTTCAAAAGTAACAACAGGGTCAATATAGGATACACACAGTCAGTATAGGTTTCAAACAGTATAACAACATTCTATTTAATATCTTAGGTAAACTTTGTATAATCTTATGTCAACCAACCACAAAAAAAGCATATTATGAAGGCTGGTGTGTATATCGAAATCTGGTAAAGAATGTTTCACGAAAAAGTCAACAGCTATTAAAGGCACTTGAATTTCTATACTCTTTGATCTTTACAATAGAAGGGTTGTTTTGTATACACTATGAATTTCATCAAGAACTTCAATAGTTGAAATACCCCTACACAACAAGGAGCTCTCTATTCTAAAAATATTATTAAAACTACGAAACATTCAATCTTCTAAAACCAATAACAGAATTTTGTCAATCACATTTAGGCCTAACACAGTTATAACACATATAACTTATGATAAATAAAGGTTAATAACTTAGATCATTGCTTTGATGTTGATAAAATACCTAGTATTTGACCTTTGACAATTAGATAAGGTCATGGATGCTGCTGAAGACTTAAATAACAAGTTAGAGCTGTCGTTGAAGAGAGCATGCTCAACTTTACAACTGCTGGAGGGTGCAAAAGCCAATATGGTATTATACTAATTGTCTTAGCAAAACAAGTACATATATAAACTTCCTTTTTGCATCAGATTTAAAATGGAGCACAACCTAAGCCTTACCATGCTTTTAAGTACTTGTCTAGATCCTTAAGTCTGGATCCTCAATCTTGGTCTGCAGGAAACGAATATAAGTGCAACAAAAGGGCCATAACTGTAGACTAGAGCTATTACTGATTGTGATTGTGACCCTATTCCAACTTTTTCACATGAAATATAACAGAAAAAAATAATTTAAAAAATGAAACTATTTTAAGCCAATAAACAAAATGAATTATACAAAATGCATTGTACCTGTACATCTTGCATACTGGTTGTTTTCTGTGGGAAGTCATCAGTAGGCAAGTCATCTAGGAAGAGTTCACTGGTGGCTGTGCGTAGTGGTTTAGGTAACTGTGTCTTTACATTCAACAGTTCCTCATTCTCCTGTATGTATACCTCTAACTGGACCTCTTTCTTGTGCAGCTCCTTCACTTTCTCAGACTGTAAGTAAATATGCATATATATCAAAAACAAGACATCTTTAATTATGATAATAACTTGACACAAGAACAAGTAGATTTCAACTTTCAATCATCAAGATTACTTTATATTTTAAAATACCTGAAGATCAAGGTCATTGAGTGTAAAGGTCAATGTTTAATTTAAGGTTGAAATGAATTCTCCAATAGAGTACATATATCATAAACCATTTAGCAAAATTCTACAATACAAAAACTATGACCAACACTGTTAAATCATTTTTCCATGTGCATAAAATATAGTTTTTTTAATCGAACTAAATGGTGCTATGAAAATAAATGGATATTATGTGATACAAGCTCAGCAAACATTATTAAGATAGCCTATGGTGAGCTTTTTAACTAGATTCTTTTTTATAACATGAATTTTCAGTATGCACGCACAAGCTGTAGTGTACATTCTTCTCGCATTTCTTGATTTCTTGACATGAGTTATAAATGTAACATTAAAATATTTTGTAATGGTTATGATATATTGAAAACAAGGTCAGTCATGTGATAATTTGTGTTCTAAATTTCCAAAGAACTTGAATAAAGAATGAACTATAATATTCCCCAATGTAAATCACCAAAACTGTTTACGATGGTGTGTTACATACATGTTAAACAAGAACATTTAGCAATAATACATGCAATAACAAAATGTATACATTATTACACATGTACAAGAAATTAAATTAATATTATTATATTTTAAACAGTTCAAACAAGCATTGTTTTATCAGCAATAATGTTTCTAGGACACATGAAATATCCGACACATGAAATATCTGACATAAGAAATATCTAACATAAGAAATATTGGACACTTGAAATATCTGACATATGAAATATCTGACACATGAATTATCCGACACATGAAATAGCCGTATGTATTAGTCAAGTAATGATTGATGTATGAAAGAAAAGTATACATTAACAGAAAATATTTAACAAATGCAGTATCAACATTCTCAGACACATATTAAAATCCAAACATTACACAATTTAGGTAAAATGGATGAATAAATTAAAAGAACAAATAATTACCACAAAAATATTAAAGAAGAATTGCACATGTCTGTCCATAGTGAAGCCTCTATCACAATGTCATAGATGTCATAGATCAGATTTGTACACTGTACTTAATAATACTAGTGATAGTTTATGTTTCTTTCCGTGCTGACGTTACACAACTTATTATGAATTACAGAAATAACTACACCAACATGATCAGGCTTTATTACTTACAATCACAATCAACAATACACTAATTCTAACATTATTTCAAACCATATTAAATACAATTCAAAGTTGTTCACACCTTTAGTATGTGCAATCAATGTTTAGGTAGAATTATGTACTAAATGTACTTAGCAATAAAAAAGATCATAAATACAGATTAGATTTTAACACTTTCTTCTGTAAGGCAGATTTTCAATAAAAGCTTGTTTCTGAACAGAAAGTTGGATTATTTTCTCATCTCTAATAGTTATACACCATTATACACCCTCTATATATTATTATTGATAAAAAGTTGGATAATTTGCTTACCAAATAATACACAACTTTCAGTGATATAGTTTATGTGTAAAGGTGAAAGTGTAATCCAAGGGAGGTTATCCAACCCAGGTGTTACAAAATAATTTTTCAGTTATCAAGTTATTTACAGTGATAGTTTGAATGATGCCAGTTCAATGGTGCATTTCACTTGTTTTCCAGTGTTGATACAAACTATTTTATAAACGCAAGATATTGCGACAAATTTGTTGTATTTTGGGTGTATGTTTCAGGGTAACCTTTCTGTTCATTACTCACAGGTCATTTATACAGGCATATCAAACTTGAAACAAATCAGAAAAATCATTCTAGTAAATTCATGATTACCTAATTAACTTTATTGACAGGAGGATGACACTTGCAATTTTCACTTTACACAAATCAAGCTAGTGTAATGGAAAAAACACAAAATTGATTCGGCATAATTCCACTTTTCTTTACCTGATCTTCAATATCCTTTAAATGTTCTTGATCCAGTTGTTTATATGTCTCCTCTGCCTCTCTGATCTTCTTCATCTGTGCCTGTATCTGATCTTGTGTAAGCTGGTAAGCCTCCTCCATATCTTCCTGTTGTATGGACAGGCTCTCCTCTGTCTCACGGAACGACATACGGCGGGTAAACTCATCATGTTCTAACTCTGCCATCTGGTCTTTTAACGACACCCTTCGACCATCTACACGCAAATAGTTATGAGAAAATGCTTTATTAATATACAGTAAAATATCTCTATTAATGCCACCCTCAAGATAGACAAACAGTGGTCTTTGAAAGAGAGTTGGTATTTATACTAGGACTAAATACAAATGTAAAATAAAATGAGACATTTTCAACCAAAAATAAGCGGTCTTAAAACTAATAGCAGACCAGTCTCAATATCAAGTGGTCTTTTGAGTGGAACTTTACTGAACCCAGCAGCAGCAGTTAAGAGCTACAGCAAAACAGTTCTAAGTGTCATTGAGTAAAGAAGCAGATTGAACACTTTTGCTTTCACCCCTAACGTTTACTAGTTTTAGATCACTACTATTCTATCCTGGACAACTAATCTTCAATGTAAATTGTTATGAGCATTAGGATCTACTCACTACTAAGATTACTTTAGATGGTTCAAACAGCAGCATTAAACAAATTACTAGTGGAACTTCATTAGTCTAAACTTTAGAACAAGAACCAGTATGATGGAACCTTTTTTCAACTTACGATACTTTTTTGTTTGACGAAGTCTCATGTGTATTAAGAGTGTTACAATGACACATCCACAAACATATAAAAACAAACCATATATCATGAGATAATATACAAGTAAGCTAAATATTGTCATGATTTCAAAATCTACAAAATACAGTCAATTTAACTGAACAGAAAAAAATAACGTTATAATTATAACATACTTTCAAATTTCACGGGAATATCTTCAAGAACCGCCCCCTCGCATATTTCATCAGCGTCTGACATTGACCCTTCATCCTCTGTCCCCTGTGAGGTCCCTACCCCCATAGTGTGTTTGGGTAGATCGTCACAACCTACTGATGTACTCTGGGTAGATAAGGGCTCTGTTTGGATACCCATAGACTCCTGCTCAAGTTTTGTTAAAGCCTGAAGTGTGTGCTTTTCTTCTTGTAATTGTCTCTGAACTGAATAATAGAACAGCCCTCAGAAGAAACTAGAACAGTGAGTAAAATCAAAAAAAGACCTTCATACATCACAACAATTATCCCACTTTAATTATCTCCCTTGATATTTTCTGATCAGGATTATCTTCCTCCATGCACATCCTCAGGTCGTGTAATACAATTGTGAAAGTTTCATCAATATTTTTTATTTTTTTTAGGAGAAGTTGCATTTACAAGAAATAGGGACGGACGGAAAGATGTACAGGGTGATTCCTAAATACCCCTCCCCCAACTTTGTTTGCAGGGGTATGAATATATTTCTTCAAATACTCCTCACAATAATACTTAAAAAGGAAGATGATTTATATATACAACCTATTAAGAGTTACTGTTCTTATGTGCAGGAGTGACTGTCAATGATCTCTATTCTTATAACACTGTTCACAGAAAAAGAATCAATTAGTTGTTTGCGTTCAAATTAAGTCGTCAATTAGGTTTATAATTGTGTTCAAATTAAGTCGTCAATTAGGTTTATAATTGTGTTCAGAGAAAGTCGTCAATTAGGTTTATAATTGTGTTCAGAGAAAGTCGTCAATAAGGTTTATGATTGTGTTCAAAGAAAGTCGTCAATTAGGTTTATGATTGAGTTCAAAGAATGTCGTCAATTAGGTTAATGATTGTGTTCAAAGAAAGTCCTCAATTAGGTTAATGATTGTGTTCAAAGAAAGTCATCAATTAGGTTAATTATTGTGTTCAAAGAAAGTCGTCAATTAAGTTAATGATTGTGTTCAAAGAAAAGACATGAAATGGTTAAGCAGAAGACAGATGGATAAACAAAACAGACTTTATTCTTGAAAAATGTTAAAGACGTTTTCGGCAGTTTTTAATTTTTAATATATTTTTTTTATATTTACATATAATACAAGTTAATAAAAACAGTAGGTCACAGCTCGTTTTTTCGAAAAATGATTTTGAACAACCCACCTTTGCCAACAATTTTGACTTTATTTGGATATTTTCATATTCTCACTTATAAAGTCCTTAAGTTGTAACAAAACACTAAAAATGCTAGGTCTGTAAGTTTTGTGCATAAATAGGATGTTATTGCACACAAAGTTTACACAAAAGGTGCAAAACTAGTTGATGAAAAAAATTATCGACTGTTTTTTGTTGTGTAAGTGTTATGGATTTGGAGCCAAAAATATTGATCAAAGGTGTATTTTGAAAAAAAACAGAAAGTTCGATATAAAGTTGATTTTTTTCTTATGAAGAAAAGTATACATATTATGAATCCAAAAAAGCAAAAAAAATGACATGGAACTGTACTACTTTTTATTCTATATTCATAATGAGTTCATGTAGAAAGCCCAAAATACAAAATGATTTGCCTAAAATCACCAAAATCAAGTGAATTTGCTATATTTTTAAACAAAAATCCTCAACTATGTTTATTTCATCATGTTGTAACAACTATTTAATTTTAATTTTTAAAAATAGGGAAATTAAAAAAATAAAAAGTTACGACTACAACGGGATTCGAACCCGCAATCTCTGGGTTTGACGCTACAGAACACCTGCGCAATAGGATGCGCAAAGAAAACTGCCAAAAACGTCTTTAAGTCAATTTGATAATCTGACATGTTTTAACTCTATAAGCTGTATTCATGGCCATGACATTCATTAAAATAAAAAATATAAGTTTATTTCTAGAATGTAATCACTTAAAATAAAAAATAAAATATACTTTGAAATTGGAAATCTGCAAGAATTGGAAATCAACTAGATGTTCCAATGATATAACAATGTGTGATATATCACTTCTCAACTATCTAAAAGTTACCTTTAATTGTACTTAAATAAAAGATACACATACATTATAAATAACTTAAGAGATTCAGGATAACAATCGCCTAAGGTCAGTCAAATACTATGCACATAAGATTAAAACATTAAGTTAAACATACAAGCAGCTTTTTCCTTGGCCAGACTGTCGCGCGCCATCTGAAGCTCCTCCTCAGCCTTGGTGCGAGCCCGTTCATTCTCCTCCACAAGTCGTGCTAGGTGGAGCTTCTGTTGCTCTATGTCTGCTCTGTGCTGCTCGTGCGTATCATACATTTCCTCCTCCTTTAGTTGCCGTAGCTCCTCAGCACGCTCATGCTCCATTCTCAATCTATCCAGCTCTTTTCTATAAATAGATACACAATAGTTCAAGAGTTTATACAATAGTACACTAGTCTACACAATAGTGTAAGGGTCTACATAATAGTTCAATAGTCTACACAATAGTTTAAGAGTCTACACAATAGTTCAAGAGTCTACACAATAGTGTAAGGGTCTACATAATAGTTCAAGGGTCTACACTATAGTTCAAGAGTCTACACAATAGTTCAAGAGTCTACACAATAGTTCTACACAATAGTTCAAGAGTCTACACAATAGTTTAAGGGTCTACACTATAGTTCAAGAGTCTACACAATAGTTCAAGAGTCTATACAATAGTTCAAGGGTCTACACAATAGTTCAAGAGTCTACACAATAGTTCAAGGGTCTACACAATAGTTCAAGAGTCTACACAATAGTTCAAGGGTCTACACAATAGTTTAAGAGTCTACACAATAGTTCAAGAGTCTACACAATAGTTCAAGGGTATACACAATAGTTCAAGAGTCTACACAATAGATTAAGGGTCTACACAATAGTTTAAGGGTCTACACAATAGTTCAAGAGTCTACACAATAGTTCAAGGGTATACACAATAGTTCAAGGGTCTACACAATAGTTCAAGAGTCTACACATTATTTTAAAGGTCTACACAATAGTTCAAGGGTCTACACAATAGTTTAAGGGTCTACACAATAGTTCAAGAGTCTACACAATAGTTCAAGAGTCTACACAATAGTTCAAGGGTCTACACAATAGTTCAAGGGTCTACTCAATAGTTCAAGAGTCTACACAATAGTTCTACACAATAGTGCAAGGGTATACACTATAGTTCAAGAGTCTACACAATAGTGCAAGGGTCTACACAATAGTTCAAGAGTTTACACAATAGTTTAAGGGTCTACACAATAGTTCAAGAGTCTACACAATAGTTCAAGGGTCTACACAATAGTTCAAGGGTCTACACATTAGTTCAATAGTCTACAAAATAGTTCAATGGTCTACAAAATAGTTCAAGAGTCTACACAATAGTTCAAGAGTCTATACAATAGTTCAAGGGTCTACACATTAGTTCAAGAGTCTACACAATAGTTCAAGGGTCTACACAATAGTTCAAGAGTCTACACAATAGATTAAGGGTCTACACAATAGTTTAAGAGTCTACACAATAGTTCAAGAGTCTACACAATAGTTCAAGGGTATACACAATAGTTCAAGAGTCTACACAATAGATTAAGGGTCTACACAATAGTTTAAGGGTCTACACAATAGTTCAAGAGTCTACACAATAGTTCAAGGGTATACACAATAGTTCAAGGGTCTACACAATAGTTCAAGAGTCTACACATTATTTTAAAGGTCTACACAATAGTTCAAGGGTCTACACAATAGTTTAAGGGTCTACACAATAGTTCAAGAGTCTACACAATAGTTCAAGAGTCTACACAATAGTTCAAGGGTCTACACTTTAGTTCAATAATCTACACAATAGATCAAGAGTATATCCAAGTTTTAAATATCAACAATCTGTTTCAGTAGAAAAACGCACAACAACTTCAACAAATCATCTAAACTTTAAAATGAAACACCTGTCTATTTGCTTTCTCATACTGTATGATCTTAAGTTCCCAGTCTATAAGTATTTATAAGAAGAGTAACCTAAACATACACTTCCATTTTCAGTTTCAGTCCATTTTGGAGTTGAATTGAATAACACGGCTAGTTTAGCTTTGAAAAAGAATATCACTCACTGAAAGTATGCTCTGTACGCACATTAAAACCACAGAACAAATAACACACAATATTTTCTACATAATCCTATGCAACTCTGTCCATACAGACACTATGACCATATGGAGAATATCATTATATCTACTACAACCTTTATGGAACACTATTGATCATAGAACACATAAAAGTTCCCAACAATTACAAATTAGATCCATCGCGGAAACAAGACATAAAACCTTGTATAGCCATATAGCATGCAATGTGGCTTTACTCCTAATAACAGCAGATCAAAAACAAAAGCCCTATTTCTAATTACTTATTCCAGCCAACGTTTAACACCACCCTACAACAGTACAAAATGGTGAAGTGGCTGGGAAGGGAAAATCAATAGCAACATTTCACATCTTCCTGGGTGAGCAAACATCAAACAGCTATGTGCTAACACCTGAGTACCACCATAACATGAATAACTATATACCTGGGGCCAGTTAAAGTATAAAACATGAAGAACAATACACCTGGACCCAGTTAAAGTATAAAACATGAAGAACAATACACCTGGAGCCAGTTAAAGTATAAAACATGAAGAAC
>ENA-OREC01000417-OREC01000417.1-marine-metagenome-genome-assembly--contig:-NODE-417-length-16238-cov-15.617289_pt1 | contig 16238 bp, 7 predicted proteins | sample MGYA00248626_ERZ508543 | MGnify/ENA primary metagenome ERZ508543 (study PRJEB26211, sample SAMN05518279) | marine metagenome | isolation source: Puget Sound, Washington, USA | host: Bankia setacea...
GAAATAAAGAGGAGGTATAAATCATGAACTAAGAGGAGGTGTAAATCATGAACTAAGAGGAGGTGTAAATCATGAACAAAGAGGAGGTATAAATCATGAACTAAGAGGAGGTGTAAATCATGAACTTAGAGGAGGTGTAAATCATGAAATAAAGAGGAGGTGTAAATCATGAACTAAGAGGATGTATAAATCATGAACTAAGAGGAGGTGTAAATCATGAACTAAGAGGAGGTGTAAATCAGGAACAAAGAGGAGGTGTAAATCATGAACTAAGAGGAGGTGTAAATCATCAAACAAAGAGGTGTAATTCATGAACTAAGAGGAGGTGTAAATCATGAACAAAGAGGAGGTGCAAATCATGAACTAAGAGGAGGTGTAAATCATGAACAAAGAGGTGTAAATCATGAACTAAGAGGAGGTGTAAATCATGAACAAAGAGGAGGTATAAATCATGAACTAAGAGGAGGTGTAAATCATTTACTAAGAGGTGAAATCATGAAATAAGAGGAGGTATAAATCATATAAGGACTTCTAGCATTACATTGGGTTTCACATACTAGTACCAAACACCATATCAGCCCTTATTTCAAATATCAGCTTCTGCAGCTTAAAATGGAACTTACAAAGCAATCAATCTAAAGGGCACAAGACCAATGCAGAAGACAAACACAATGGTTAAATACTCCTGGTGGTCTTGTATAGGATTTAATGATTGGCTGTAAACTCTTGATTCCACCTACCTAGATTTGATCTCTGCAGCCATGACTTTGTCCACTTGTTTCTTGTTTTCTGCGAGTTGTTTCTCCACTATTGATATGGACTGGTCCAGCTTAGATATCGTCTCTCGATTTTTTCCACGCTCAGTCTGTAGAATAAATATGGACACATTCATCATAAAACAATCTCATCTTTAAGTGCCATGGCATAATTGTTTAAAATGGATATATTAAACAGGATGTCAGACACAAATTTCAAATGTTATGACCCACATCAGGAAGTTTAAAACATTCATGTTTTATATGCAATGTCTGGGGGGAAAATCAGCAATTACAAACATTGATTTAACCCTATTATAATACAAAACAATCTAGATAGCAGTTCATATTAATTATTTACATAATTTGTACACGTGCTGACATTTATAGAGCATGCATGTGAAAAATATCACATAGGTCAAAATAAACTAGAACTGTGAGTCGATTCAGATTCAGTTCATCTGTTAAGGAGTTGCGCTTACAAGACATATGGAAAGATGGATGGACAGACAGGGTGATTCCAATGTATCCCCCAACATTGTGTTTGTGAGACCATGTGAAGATCATATTGAGTATAAATGAAACAATCAGTGAAATGAGCATAAAACAAGATTGGAAATTTGTACTAGAACAATCTATTGTTATATCATGATTATCAAAACAACAGGTTGATGCAATGTCCATTATACTAACAGAGGAGTTTTCTTTGAGCATGTGTAGTTCCTCTTCCACAGCTTTTTTCAATGTCGCCCATTTCCTGTCTGCTTCGTCGCGTGATGATTTCTCGTAGTCTTGTCTAGACTGCTGCTCTCTTTGTAGCAACTGAAATCATGTAACAAATACTATGCAATAATTTTTATTTCGTTGGGCACATATTTTCTTTGATTTTGAGAGGCAGCAGAACAACAAATTTTAATGTCAATAAATACAAATTCAAATGAACACAATGCAATTAATTATATTTATCTATTATGTTTAAGGTTAATGCTTTAGAGCTATTTTAGTACGCAAGAAAATCTTTTGTTAAAAAAATACTGTATAGTCAAATGCTTTATAGAATACTTGTGAAATCTTTTAAAACTTGGATATTATCTTATCTTGTGATAGTTTTTGTATCAACAACATTATCCCAGTCAAAGTTTACCAGTCTGTTTCTAACTCTACTGGTACAAGACTAACTAACTTTTTCTAGCTGCAGATATTTTCCCTGGATATCCTCTCTGATCTTCATCTCCTTGGATAGCAGACGTTTGTTTATGTCCTCGACAGTATCTGTGACTTTGGCAGTCATCTGGAGTTTTTCTGCCTGTGCTGTATGGTCCTTCTCACGGAGCACCATGTCCACATTGTGCATGTTCTCCTCACGCTTGCGTACCTGCTCACTTAACTGTATAGTCAGCTCATTTACTCTGAAAATATAGTTTAACAAGTATATTCACATTTTAACGTTTCTCATGACACAAATTAACAAGCTATATGAAAATTAGATTATACAACATACAGAACAGAACAGAATGTTTATTTAACACTATATACATTAACACATATACGTGATTGAGTCATTATTGAGTCATGACATATAATAATACTTCAAAAGCGCACCTATATACAATTCTGAAATTGTCAAGGTATATATAGTGAGTGAAACAGAAAAATGTATAGTTTAGAGAAATGGCAAGTAATTATAAACAAATTCAAATTGATTGCAATGTCATTACAAATAAGCCGACTCCACCAAACACCATATGAGTAGGTACAATGTACATGTATGTAAATGGACTGATATTGTCAAAATAACACTGCAAAATCAGTATGTATTCAAAAGAAGTCACTGCAATGATAAAGTCCTCGGTTCTAAGTGAACTGACAAATCTTGCAAAAAAACAAATAATACCAGTAATGTGAAATGTAAAATGAATCAAAATGAATAAAGTATTCTTTAAATAATTCATGATTATATCGGGTGCCCTACTTTGCTTGCATATTTTTCTCCAGGTTGCGTCTTTCAGCCATTTCTGTTTCATGTTTCCCTCGGAGATCCATCAGCACATCTCTCAGCTCAGATAATCTGTAAATTTATTGTATAAAAAATGCTTGTACATCTTGATTCTATTAGTTCAAATAATCCAACAGAAATAGCTTTCAGGCTTGTCAGAATGAGCTTGAACAAAACTGTTTATGATGTGCAACATGCAAAGAGTCCACAATAAAGCAGTCTCACTTTGAAGTTTAAACACCTGTATCTATTTCTATAACTGCCTATTCTCTTATTTTCCTGAAATAAATAATAACGGCAAAAACATTTATGACTTTAATGTTACTAGGATTTTCAATCTAGTACTACAGATATTCCTTTTCTAGTTTCCCTCTATTCTAAGATAACATTTAGTGCTCATTCGGAACCACTTATTCAATGATATGACTATCTAATACTATCTATGGTGTCTTTAGGTGATAACATGTCAAGCAGTGTTAACAATCAGGTTTTATTTACAATGAGAGATAAGTTTTAAGTCGTAAGTTTCAATCATACCTTGTTTCTACTTGGCCTCGCAGCTGTGTTGTGTTCACATCAGACATGTTGTTCATATCTGACTGTTTCCTCATAGAATCAAACTGTAAGCAACAATTAGAATGTTCACATACATGTCCATTTAAATGCATTGTTTACTGATAAAACTGGAGGCTAAAACTTAATGCATTCACATACTGAAATTCTAGGTTGCAAAATGTACAAAAAGAAGCATTTATTGATGGAAATAGTGTATTAAACGGAAAAGAAGAAAAAAAGAGTAAGAAAAATAACAGGTCTTAATCATTGAGTGTAATGCTGTTAGATGTTATAACTAATTAATGAGGCACTTCAGTACTGATTAATACCAAGTAGCAACCAACCACAGTCTCACAGTACATGCAGCTAACATTGAATTCTAATCAATATTGAAAGAAAACATCACAAGAGACTTAGAGACTATTCCCTATGATTTCTGTAGTGAGACGTTTGGCTTTTGAATTTAATAGCAAACATTACACAAGTACAATATATTGCTTTATGTTTTCTACATGATCAAACAATATAAGATTATTGTGCATGATGTTCACCAAAACTATTTTTATATATAGTTATTACACATAAAATCAACTTCATGCAAAACTACAAAAGATATTATATAAGGTTTTACAAATTCTATACTACTGGTATCACATGTAGACATTTTACATTTGGTCCATGCATCTTTTAGTGAGCTTCAATTTTCAGAGGAAAATCTCCAAGAGGTAAAGCAGATCTAAGTTGGGATTATTCTCTTTTTTCTCTTAAAAGTTGTGTTAGTATCATTGGTTATTCAGTCTACAATAATGCTTTGTACATAACTCATCAACATTAAAGCATATCAATAAATCAGTATGTAAAATTTCAATACAATGAACTAGTGTCTATTTATAGTAAGATGTTAGTTTCTAATTCAGTACAAGCCATGTTAATCAGCAAAAAGTTGTCATCAAGAATTGCATACATCTCTTACAATAAACAATTTAAACTGACAAAAATATCCCTGAACTAAAATGCAGATACCAAACATTGAACATTTTCCAGCATGCATAACGACAGTCAATAACGAAAACTGTCCAAAATGCATCTCTTATCAGTGTACTGCTTTAATTAAAGAATTCTTAACCGTGTACAGGTACAAATATATATTGAAAGTTTAGATAAGTCAATCACTTTTCTGGACAATTCTCTTAAATTAGTTTACAGAGTTTACAAAGTCAGTTTCATTTAATTATAATGGTAAACCACTATAAGCATAGCTCCTCTTGAAACTGAGTTTAAATATGTGTAACAAAGTAGAGATTGTTGAGAAATGTTCCAATATCATTTACATAATTGTAATAATAATTAAATTGTGATCAGCAGGCTTCTATTAATATAGGGTAAAATGAGGCTACCCAACTTTTTATTTGACGTTGTCTTCTAAATTATACATACTCGTACACTGTTACACTGTATAGCATTTCATACATTTAAATGACCAAAGTTGAAACTATAGCAAATCAAACATTTGAACACTATGCCAAAAACACATCAAACTAAACTGAAAGCTATTTTATCTATGACTACATGTATAACACCAACACTCTATATTTACCATCTGATGAAAAGAAAAAAGATCAACAAATAAAAAGTAAATAATATTGGAAGCAGATAGATATCCTTGCTTGTATGATATCATAGGCAAAATTGAAACCGTTTAATAATAAGACAAAAAATGATTGCCAGTAAGTCAATGTTTTGCACAAAAAGCAATTGTATGAACACTTAATAACTGAAGTTTAACAGGGCCCTACAAGACTTTTATTTGAGATTGTACAATAGAAATAAAACATAGAATTCAGGTTTACCGACTTAAACACCAGTAAAAGCACAACATTTTAAAAATATTGATGACAGAAAACTGTTTTAAAGTCCAGAATTCATAAATGATAAAACAATATACAGGTAGTGCAGAAAATGTAGTAACTCAGTAGTAATTCTTTCATATACATGTACCAGTATTCAAACTTTGTGCTGGGAGCAATTCTTTTGTCTCTTATTTTTTTCTTTCTTTAAAACCCCCAACCCCAATGGTAAACAAGTGCTTATTAGTGCATTTATACTGCCTAGGGTGGCTTCATAGTTAAAAGTAGAGTAAATAAAATGAGTGAAATAAATGTTAGTTGATGCAACTTGCATTCAGTTATGTTTGGTTTTCACCATGGCATTTTGCATTTATGACACAAAACAAGCATATTGATAAACAAAACAAATGTAACGAGTGCTGTCAAACCAAATCAAGTGCAATATAACTGATTGTATGATAAGTGGAGTGTCTGATCATGTTTTAATCTATGTTTGAAGCTGCATTTTGTTTAAACATTACATTGCCTAAATCCAAGACTAGGTAAACTTACATGTACGCGTTTTTGTGCCGGCTGTAATCATTATGACAATTAAGTTATATTTGCCACAAATCGTAACATTTCATCCATTTTTTAATCTAAGGTAAACTTCTGAGCAGTCCAAAAACATGCTAGGTTTGCAATTGAATGTTGTGCATATTTAATGGTTTCTTGTTTAAGGTGTACGGGTATAACTTGTTTGCATTAAAGACTGAGTACCGGTATTCTAATCCTAAATATATGTGTTGTCACTAAATCTTCTGTATACACATGCTGCAACCAATCACTCAAAGAAAGTAATGCTACCCTCACAGTGATGCATCTACTTACACGATAATACCCCTGCATTTTGAATATTTGTTTAAAATTTTGTAAGACAGTTTTTTTGACGATAAATTTCATTTTGATGTGAAATAATTTAAACCAAGCAAAAGTAAAACACGTAAAGAGTTAAATTAGATATCAGTTAGAAAGAAAATGATACAAGCTACAGGTAACAATAAGTGTGTGCACTTCTCATAGCTACCTCACTCTCCTACAGATCATAAGAAATATCAGTTAGAGTGTTTACATTCGGACACTCTAAATATTTGGACGTCCTAAATAATTGCTTTAAATTTATCAAGCAGAATGTATGGTTGAGTTACAAGAACAGTACATGTATTAGATTTCCTCCAGAACTTTCTCTAATGACAGAGTCTCTCTATTTTATAAATATTGATACTACACTTTCTTTAACTAATGTAAATATGGATGGGTATTCATGTATCTATAATAAATCACAAAACTTTAACCATCACTAATTTGATACACTCTCTTACATAACTAAACTTACTTATAGTCAAAAGAGTGTGACATTAAATGATGTTGGTCATTATGAAAGGGGAAAGAGGTAATTGGAAAATAAATCAGGGATTTCAGATTCACAGAAGTTTGTTAGATTCTTCTCCAAATATTTGATTAAGAACAGTGAAATTTATCCACAAAAGGTTCTAATTCTTGTAGGTGTAACTGATCGATAACAAATGACAGCCAATGATCATGTTTCTTAAGAACCTATGAAATAAACGGTAAAGAACCTAAAATCCCTGATTCATCCTACAGTTGTATTTGATCCTGGAAACTGGTAGAAGTACTGGTAAGAATAGTTTGAATGGGAGTGCAGCAGTTACATACATGAATTCTATTTTCCTCCTCTAGTTTACGGGCTCTGTTGCGTACATCTGACAATGCTGTACCAAACTCTGCTTGCTGCGTTTCGATACGTCCACGTAGTGAGCGTAGTTCCTCTGTCAGAGTGAAAGTCACTGTCTCTAGCTGAGTTCTGGACTGACGAGACTCGTTCAACTCTGCCTTAAGTTCCTGAAGTCTGAGGAATAGTGACCAATATTTCATTTGTAAGCATTAACAAGAATTAAATTGGTAAGTGATCATCTTGTTTTTTGAACTGTGATATAACCATAGAATAATCAAATGCCATTTGCAAGCCAGTCTTTAACAAAAATATACTATGAGACAAAATTGAACAATGTCCTGACCAAGTTCATTTTTGCAATTTTGTTTCGAGCTTTAAAAATATCTGTAGAATAAGGTACATGTTTGAAATGTGCATCCTGTGGGTAATGTATTTGGATAAATGGCAGATGGATGAATTCTCCTTCTGTCTCATGGTGTACTTACTTAACTGACTGAGCATCTCTACGTTGTTGACTCTCCTGCTGTCCATGTACAACAGTCTTCTCCACATTTTTAGTGTGACTGAACAATGAGTTTAATGAACTCTTCTCATCTTCTATTTTCTCCTCTGTTTCTTTAATCCTGACACTAAGTTGTGTGATTATTTCGTTACTGATGCGTATTGCCTCTGACAGTTGTTGCCGAGACTCGCGTTCTTCCTGCAGTACAGTCTCACTGCGACGTGCTGTAGTTCTCAAGTCATTCTGAAGTCTCAACACTTCCTCTAACAAGGCACGATTAGATTTCTCTGACACAGCCAATCGCATTTCAAGTTGTCGTACGCGTTCCTCTGTGTCTGCTTCATCTTTGCGTGGGTATCCGTTGGGACTACTCTTGCGTCCATTACGTAAAGGCACAATCTGGTTGTCAGCTGTAGCGCGTGGCGTCGTCTCTCCTCCAATGCCAGGTAGCTGATCATACTTGGAGAGGTACTGGCCAGGGGACCTAAAAGTAGACAAAATATTCCATGGGTGTCTGATTTTAAATTTAAACAAAAAAGAATAACTATTTGTGAAAAAAGGGTCAACTAATTAGCATGAAAAGAAAACATTTAAATATTATACATAATGCATTGAAGAAGTGTATATACAAAAACAATTACTGATGTTTCTGACACACACATCTATTTAAGTAAAATTAAAATGAAGGCAACTGTAAGAATGACCAGACATCCTAAGAAATAGGATACAAGTTGCTTATATCATGCCTTTTAATAAATTGAAAGCTTAATAGTTTCCTCAGCAAAACAATTTCAACAAAGAAGTACATGTAGATACTGAATCTAAACCTTTTGTACCAATAATTGATCACTAGTGATGTCAAACTGAGTTGAGGATTAGCATTAATATCAACTTGAAAACATATTGATCTGACTATTTCTATTAATTAGAATTAGTTGAAAATTGATGTCTCTTATTACATTGGATTACAAAGTGAATGCTACATGCCCTTCTGATCAAAACTAGAGAAATAAAGTGTATTCTCAGTAAGGGAGACACAGAGCTGCATGAAACACTGTATCCCTGTGTCATCTGATTCCATTAAAGGTTTATCTGCTCTTTGTTTTTAAAATAAGTCAATATATTGATCTTACATCATCACTACATCGGACACCAAATATTGTCGTTTCCAGGTAGGAACGTCAGGCACAAAGAGTCACTCTTCTGGATTTGAAAAGTTATTGATTGACGAACGTTTCCAGTACATTGATCAGCAGCTGAATCGATCAATGCGGAATTTACATATCCACATGGGAAAACAGGTAATGAACATTATTCGAAGGTAATAGTGCGGATTAAGCCAATCAAAAACGCTGTTGTTGTGACTTACATAGAACATGCTTTATAACAACAATACACGCAACATCAATACAGGAATAATTGGCTAATTTACTTAGAAGAAACTGTTGTATAATAAGCCAAGACTGCCCGCCCTAGCCTCTGTTAATCTCAAAATAATGAAGCTTTACAATAGAAAGTACAGAATTCAATGCTAGAGTTATATAAAGTCATGTCTAAAGAAGTTACGTGAGGTGATAGATCTAAGAACCAATATTACAGCAGAGTCATAAGAATGTTCTGTGGCATCAGCAAAACTTTTCCATTAGCAGAATAAGCTGAATACAGTAACACACACAGACGTTAATCAGATGTAGCTGAATTTGTTGTATTTTATTCAAACGAAAAACAGCAAGGCAAAATAAACCTATTCAAAGTTGTATCTTCTCTGAATCAATCTCTGTTATGCTTGTATATATATATATGTCAACCGTAAACCATCCTTATGTACAATTATCAAGTGATAAAGGAGAAGCCTTTCGTCATTTAATCATAAACATATTTTACTACATACTGGAGATTTATAGAAATAAAGGCAACTCCTGATGAGAATAATCTCTAAATCACAAGCAGGTAAAATTAAAGTCTGCAGGTAAAATTAAAGTCAATCATAATATGGGATCATAAACATAATGATATACGCTCTATTACTGTTTCTTTTGGAAGTGTTTGTCAGAAAATAAGAGCCTTCAGAAATAACTGTCAAGTGCTTTATTCTCAACCTTTTACAACCATCTAATGGGCATCTATACATAAATTCAAAAATTCATAAGTTTGGTCATGAAAATATAAATTGAGTATAGGCCTATACCTCTCACGCAGCAATACTTATTGTACTCTATTTTCTGTCCTGATATAAGTTTACTTGTTTTCCAATATGTATTTATTGGGGGGATGAATGTTAAAGGGTTCTATTTGCTTCTTTATTCAATAGGACTTATAACCCTACCACTTTCACCCCTTCATATATACAGGTATTTATAGTGTCAGTCTTTTTAAGCTGATTTTACGTGAGAAAGGAGAATGACTTTATTTATCCTGGCACCTGTCCAACCACTTCCCCAATATGATCAATATGGTAATTCTCAAAGGTAAAAGCAAATACATTCTAGGTTATGTTAGATCTTTACTTTTCAACTTAAATCAATGGCACAAAGTACTGAGTATATAACGAGCTATGAAAGGACCTCTTGATTATGGGTTTAGCTTTTAGACTATCCATGTTTGATGTAGGTTTGTTTTGCTTGATTTAAAAAGACAAACAGGCAAACTGAAAGCTATGTACAAACAACCGAAATGGCTTACATTTGAAAAAAACAACAACAGTATTGTCATTTCTGAATGTGTCTCATTATTTCATACGAGGAGTGTCAATTGGAAGTAAAACTTGTAAAACTTGTCAATTAAACAATCCATTTTAAACAAGTTTCTGACTTACAGTTTCCACTAATTTTGTCCAATTTGGGTGTGTTTGTTGTTATCCTTGATAATCTGATTGCTGCAGGTACAATGTAAATCATTAGTGAAATTCCATGTAGATACAAATGTAGTTATATAAAAATGGTAAAATACTTTTTTTTAAATCACATAATTGGCAACATCAATTAACTTCTTTGCTGAATAATACATGTAACTTATACATCTGAATACATATATACAACTCATTACAATTACATAAAACATTTTTTTAAATAGAATAGTAAATTTTAAAGTTGATTTAAAAGGCTCTTAAATTGAAAAAAAATACTTAAATAAAAAATGTATCAATGTGTGTTATAAAAAAACCCATGTTACCTTCTAGCTGACATTGCTGAACACTTTTATATACCAATGGTTCATATGCAGGACATTTGGAACATTGAACACTTGAATGATTATAAAGTCCCTCAGAAATGTGTATGAATAAAACATTAGAGTCTCTCAACCTTATAAGTCATACTTAGACCTTCTTCTAGCCTAAATATTTAAACACCTCAATATTTATCCTTGCTATTTCCCCTGTCAGTTAACTCTACAAGTCTCAAAGTTTACCACCTAGGTCCTTATCGATAAAACTATCAAATCAACTTTTAAAATAAATAAACACTCTTACAAGTTTGCCGGGTTAGAGACATTGACATGAAAAGTTTAAACAGCTCTGTAAACAGATAATGAAGGTTCATGCAATATTAATTGTTGTTTGCTGTGCTGGAGAGTTATCAACCATTTCAAGTCAAGTTTTGAGGAACATTTGTGACAGCAGCTCGCAATGGTTCTTTTCAAAGCTTATGAAGCCAAAAATTAAACATTGTTCAAGTAGCGATACAAAGAATAAAACTCTTCTATATCTGAAGACAAATCCTACTTTTGACTCTCTTTAAAGTGGACGATTCTTCAGTTCATGCTGTTGTAAATATTTCCCTCTTAGAAATATAAATGTGTCAGTATAAAAAAAAATATTTTTTTACAAAATGTTCTTGTATTATTACTACTGATATGATTCTGAATATTATCAACACATCTAAAAGCTTCAAAAGAGGTTTATTTTTCCATTTTGAGGATATTTTATGTCAATGAAAAGGTCTAATCGAATTAACCAACTTGTGTCACCGTGAAGACATCTACAGCATGATAAAAGTCAGAATCTAATGTAGAACACCACTGCAGTTCCCTATACTAGAGGTCTATTGAAACAACATTTTTTCTTTAAAGTGGCCAAGCTTCAATATACAAATATATATGCTGAATGATTAAAATAAACACTATGATTGCTTGTCTTACAAGTCACAAAACTTGTTAATCTATCCAGGTTACAACACGGTCCCTAGTGGTTCTACAGGTTTAAACACTAACAGCTTCAGAGAAGAAGAATGCAAAAGAATATATATGTATACAAGCTCACTATAGAGAACCATTTATCAAATATCTAAACACAATTATAATCCGCTACAAGAGATTCAACATTACTTGGTCTATTAACGTGTCATCTGAGTACAGACATGAGCTTATGACTCTCTAGTGACTATAAACACAGCTTTACACTATTGTCAACATTCACAACAACAATGTGACTTCTGAGAATTCTGTGAGCTCACAATTCACTTCTAACAAGAATAGCAAAGAATGGAAAGTACAGCTTAAGTACTGGGATAAGGATTCTTGTATAGTATATAGGAAAGCATGCACAGTTGACATATCACCAATTTGTTCTGCTTCAAAGGTTATGAAGTAGGAGCTTTATATATTCTTTCAGAAGAGATTGTATAACAGTTACTGGCTATAGCACCACTCCTTTGATACAACACTAAAGTAAGGCTATAGTTAATGTTAAAGAGTACTTGACTTTATCAACAAAAGGAATTTTCAAGTACACTTATTATAAACTATTGATTGCAAGAAAATGCATTCTACATGACCAGAGCTTCTGCGTTTAAAATAATGTATTTACTTTAGCTCTTGGCTGATAGATTTGATGAAAAAAAAGGAAACACCAGTTACGTTTATACAATATTACATGTTCTATAATATGAAACACAGGATCAATGATTCTGCTTTGAAATGTGCATTATATTCATGAAGTAATACATGTATAAAGCTTATAATCTTGAACTGCTCATAAAATGATTTTCATAGGTCACTGCATGTCCCTGATACAGTCAAATTCACTTACCGTCACACATTAAGAGAGAGTGTTTTCCATTACATTTCAGCAGTGAAGGCATATAATAAGATTATTTAAGAGTTGAAGAACAGTCATCTTGTGAAAAGCTTTAATCAAAATATTTTGAGGAACAATTAGTTATTAATATGATGGTAACAGATGTTGATTTTTGTTCTATCACATAACAAACCTTGTTTTTGATGTAATATAACAATTACGAATATAGTAATAATTAAGCATGTATAATTAAACTCACAATGTGTCATTCAAGAAACTCACAGAAAACAGCTAATGCATGTGCACTTAAAAGTTATGTGATAAACAGAATCATAGATTCTTGTCATTTAAAAATAAACTTTATGGAACTTGTTTTGTAAACAAAAAAGCCTGCCAATGACAGGCTTAATCTACACTTGTTTGATAAAAGTATATGTTAAATGCACCTCATGTTTTGTGAAAGACTTGTTAACAGTTTTCACAGCAAGAACCATGTGCAATGTAGGATGGTGAAAGCATGGTGAATGTTATAAGAAGTGTATACAATGGTAGAACGCTATGTCATCAGTAACCATTTGTAAATTAGGAATGTTTATGATTAATTCGTCAAAAGTCCTGTTAACTGGTTATGAATTTGCTTGCTGTGCAATAATATATTTTCTTAGAAAAACTGATTTAAAATATAGAATGGATGATTGTGAAACCAGGTTTTTCTTCAACTCTAACACGAACAGTGCCAAGGGGAATGATTTGTATAAGTTGTTATATCTTGTTCAATACATGTAATCATTGTAAAATAAAACCTTTTTTCAAGATCAAAATTTTCAAACTATCAAACTTTAACCAGTGACAAGGAATTTCATTGATATACATGTATGTATATTGAAAACTTCAATGTGTACATAGCGCATACACTATGGATACAATGCTTCATTGACCTAGAGATAACACTTTCCACTTTCAACAATTCCAAATGGCAAGTAACATAAAACATGATAGCAAAATTGAACTTTCTGAAATGGTACAGCTTGAGAAAATGTGTTGGCTAATAGTAATACTAGTAAGAACAGGCTATACAGCAATTAGCAAACAAACAGAGACACACTCATACTTGAAATGTGTCCCAAAACCACTGATGACTACACTTTGTGGTCACACAGATAATAGACAGATGTAGCATAGACAAAGATAAACATGGGTGGATGCACCAATGAGAATGAAGAGGTATATAATGAAGAAGTGGAGAAATGTCCTTGATAACTGTCTACGCATCATGCAACTGTTATCAAATGTCTATAAGCATACAAAACCATTTTACTTAGGCTATCATATTATTTGAGGATGTGATGTACACATGAATCACACAAACACACATGAGTTAGTGAGCAGTATACTAAACGTTTCCAGTGGCATGCTGTTGTGTTTACGGCGTGTACTTACCGTCCGTTACTACGATTACTTCGTGGAGTAAAGGCACTGGGGTCGTGTAATTTCCTCCATAACATAGAGTTACCAGCCATCTTGGACGTGGGTCAGATACACGCATGCAGGTTAGTGCTAAACACAATAAAATAAATCCTATATTCTCTTAATGCATTAATTATTCTGAGTAATAAATATTAGTATTTTCTGAAAATAACTCTTCATATATCACTGTAGACAGATTTAACAGGATGAAGAAATAATTTAAAAGCAATTCTTATTTTTTTAACTTTTAAAATTGCCTGTTTTCTTTAATTTGCATAACTTTCATAAACTACAACTTTCTTTTTTCTAATTCAACTGTAAGACAAACTGTTCATGTTCTTTTCTTTTAAATTTTATAATATTTAGGATGATATTGTCATCAACTACACTGGAAAACTTGCTGGACAAAATACTTGAATAATGGTTAAAGGTGAAGTTGATAAATGAAACACTATTTCAAAAAGGGTGCAAACAATCCAAATGTGTGGATCTCAGTATCAGATAAACCACAGACAACAAAATAAATAATATTCACAAATGTTGAACAGTAAAACCAATTACTTTCATTCAACATACACACATAGTCCAGTTCAGTTTAAAGTACATCCAAATAGTCATATCACAAGTATCTTCTATCAAATAACACCATTGAGTAACAACTGCATCTCAACTGGAGCTCTACTAACCACCCAGCTGATGTCTTATTGTTATATATTTCTGCTCATGATTCTCACAATGATGACAGTACATTATTTCTCTGACAATATTGATTCCTATCCACCTCTAGCACTGTGAGACTTGTTACCTGCTAATACAACTGTCAATAAATATTCATGTCATTAACTTGGCGTTAAGTGTCCACTCTTCCAGTAAGCTGACAAGAACCCAGGATCACTACATAAGAACTGCCCTACCTTCTTGTTTATTTCACGCAAACATTCAACTCAAAGCCTGATGTACATGTAATCTCGGAAATGCTTACAACAGATAAACATTTGTATAAATCAATTTATTGAGAATTCCATGTTATCATACAGGCAGCTAGTCAAATTCCCTCATACTGACAGATAGAGCACTATATCCATTCATAAATGGGCCACTTTTAAACAGAGATATTGACACACTAAGAGAATGATATAACTGTATCTACAGGTGGACATGTTTATGTTTGATATTTAATTAAACGTCATCAATACAACTCTCCATACCTAATAAATGACAACAGAGCTACACAAATAGCATTCTTGTAGATATTGGGGGAACAATAAAGTTTATCAAAAATGGCTATTTGGTTGATGGTATCTTTTATCGCTTGGGTTTAAAAAAACACTGGCTAATTTAATTAACAGGTTGAAGGTGGATTTAAAGCTCCAACACAAAAATGAAAAATATATAAACTTAACACCCATTACTGTGAAATCATTAATATGTGTTGGGTAACAATTTGTGTTGGTTTCAGTGATAAGCTGAACCACAAAATGATGGATTTTACATAAATATAAAATTGAGTAGTGTATCTGTAAACATCATTATGGGATCAACTAATATATGTGAAATCAAACTTACCGAAAGTTTGACTTTTTTTTCATTGTCATTAAGTAGAAAATGTAACCAGACTTGTAAATGTTTTTTGAACACATTTGTCAGATCAATTATTAAGACAACAAAATCCACTAAAACACCTATACTATTTATTACCATACTTTACACTCTAAATTACCTAATCTATACTGGAGGACATTTAACATCTATCATTACATTTAAGAACCGCCTCCTCAATAGCCTAGTGGTAGAGTGCTGGCATCGAGTGCAGGAGGACCGGGGGTACAATTCACAGTCAAGGACCGCGTCATACCAAAGACGTTATAAAAATAATACCAGTAGTTCCCTTGTTTTAAACACTCAACATTGAAAATGGAAATACTGGCTCTTTCTCAAGAATTAAGATAAGAAAATAATGTAATGGATAAGATCTGGTATAGAAATAAATGACCACGCAGAAACTACAAACGTCGAATGCTGAAATTAAAAAATAATAATTACATTTAAGAAAGAATTAATGCTTTGATTAAGAACTGAGGCTTTACTAATAAAGGTATAATATTATTATTTGAGAAATAAGGTTATATTTTGTTTCTAAAAAGATTGTAACGTCATTCCAAACTTATGAAAACAATCATCACAACCATATGAAAACAATCATCCCATCTGTATGAAAACAATCATCACAACCATACAAAAACATTCATCACAACCATATGAAAACAATCATCCCATCTGTATGAAAACAATCGTCCCAACCATATGAAAACAATCATCCCAATCATATAAAAACAATCATCCCATCTGTATGAAAACCATCGTCCC
>ENA-OREC01000418-OREC01000418.1-marine-metagenome-genome-assembly--contig:-NODE-418-length-16234-cov-6.843040_pt1 | contig 16234 bp, 5 predicted proteins | sample MGYA00248626_ERZ508543 | MGnify/ENA primary metagenome ERZ508543 (study PRJEB26211, sample SAMN05518279) | marine metagenome | isolation source: Puget Sound, Washington, USA | host: Bankia setacea | place...
GAGATATCCCACCCGGGGGTGAGATAGCAGTATCATGGCATGGTGTGAAAGAAAACAGTTTAAACAATTATTCCGCACCATGTTGACTTTGTAGTTTTGCGAGCAACATAGTGCTATATTAGTTCGATAATTAAAGTACATTAAATGAAACAAATGTGTAAGAAAAAGTTGCAATCGGCCTATGTATGCCGTAACAAACTTTCTAACTCGGGTTAGAAAGTTCTATACGACATTCACAGGGGTGCTTGAAACTTATTTTATTGAATATGTTACTATAAAAAGTAGCAAAAATAGCCTCTAATCAATGGGTATACGGCTCGGACCGAGGCAATAACCCGGAAGTCACGCGCAAAACGGAGAGGGCCGATATCGGCCAGCTAAATTCCACATCGTCCCTCCTCCGGTCTATAAATAGAAAAAGTTTAAAACGCATATACTGTTGTAGACTATACACACGTGAACATAAACGACCCTTCCGTTTGACGTATTGATAGTGTTGAATTGTTTAGTTCTGATTAAAGTAAAGACTTCATTTTTCCAACGCCACCCACTGATTCGCGGTGATTTACTAAAACGTCGTTAGTTTACCTGTTCAGTCTAGTTTCACGATTATTAAGCCTATATATATATAGTTTAAACAAAGACAGTCCTTGAAAACATTTAAGTGTTATGTATAAATATATTTAAAGAGAAAACGCAGTTCATCGATAGAACATCGCTTCACATCTGGAACTAATTGTTATTTTACATTATAAATGTTTAATATGTTCTTATATACAAATACAAAACGTTATTAGGCTCAAATTACATACAGTGAACACATGATCATGCGTGTATAATAAAAAACATTGGATTACTTGTTCAGAAAAAACGATTGATAAATATATTTCGCTGACTAGAAATAACGACATGTTTGATCATGAAATATAATAAAAGCTCAATCCTTAATCCACGCTCTTATTGTTGATTAGCTAAATAAGTCACGTGATTTGAAATGGCGCACTAATTGATAACTATAAAATGAGGCTTGGCGCAAGTAGGCATTACTTGATGTGCGCATTGTGCTGCAAGTATACCGATTTTGTTCAAAGTTCCTGTTCGGTTACAAGTGGATTACAAACACAATGGTAAGTACAACTCAAGGGCAACACTTATCTTGACGTTCTGATCTTCAATAGTTCAAGTTTAATTTATTTACGTAAGTGATGCTACGGTTACCTTTAGCGGGCACATACCACTTATAGAACATTAACGTATATGTTTTGTCATTTTATTTTGTAATATAAACAGGTCACATTTACAAGCTAATTGCAATTTAGTTTATACGTATAATGTTAGTTTCGTATAAGATGAAAATTGCCAGACAGTGCGTCAATCTCACAAACATGTTAACAGTAATACTATGCTCTTATTTGATATAAAAGAACATGAATAAACGTATAACAGACAGTTGATATATCAGCAAATATAAACGTATAAAAGCCGAACATATCTATTCGTACATTTCTGAAAACGGAGTTTAAATATTCATATCTCAAAGGGAATTTTAAGAAGCTGACATTGCCGAAGTTAAACGAGTCTACGGACATCTACGATAATCAAATATTTACGATGATATACATAATCTATAGATAGGTGAATGACGGACCAGAGCAAAAAGCGCCGCAAACAAAAATAGTTTGGTCTGTATCTTTTAACAAACCAGGACGTACGAATCGGTTAACAGATGTAAAGGGCCTTTTTAAAGTTGTTTAAAGCTCCTGTAGCAATATCGTACGATTATAAAAATGTGTTCAGACGCGACAGGTACATCTTTAAAGAGTTATTTTTTACCATTTTCAGATAAGATATATTTTTGTCCATTATGATATTTTAGTGAATGTACAGCTCAAAGCATTGACCGCCAAAGAACGCAACTAATAAAGGATGTACGTTTACTGACAAAAAGTAAATAAGTAATGTACCAGTGTCGCTATTGGTCTATCAGTCTGTTCATTCAAATGTATGTGTTGTGCATATTCAAGTTACCTGTTTGCAGAACAATCGTAAATGCAAATAAATAAAATACCGCGCTAGAAAGATTTAGTCAAAAACGGTTATACGTACGACATCTCACTTCACAAAGTCTGTGCAACCTGTAACAAATCGCGGAATCTAAGAAGCTATTTTATGTAAATATATATTTAAAAGTAACGCATCGACAATCTGTATTGTTTTACGTTGAAGAACCAAATTGAAATAGTATTGTTCAAATGTAATTTCTAGCAATTGTACAAGAAATGCCTGCATATCTAATAAAAGTCTAACCATAATATTAATAAAACATTAAATAATTGTAATATTCAAATAATATAAAGGTAAATATGCGTATGTAACCAAAGGCCAAACATATCAAAATAAATTGTCCATTGCTTGTTATTTCATACGACGTTTCCTAACATGCCTGCTTTAGTATGTGTTCTACCTTTTTAGACTTTCGCATGTAAAAACGAATAATATCATAGAAACCTTTTTTCTGGCCAGTTTTGTCCACATCACCAACTGTACCAAAACACAGGCAATACAAGGGTTACTGAGGTGCAGTACACCAAATTATGTAAATAGGGGTTTACTACCAAGAAACACTTCGAATGTAATGATTTCAACCATGCGCTTTATTTTTCACGTATTTATTTCTTAAGTTGTAACAATATATTTAGAAGGCTAGAGGGTCCGTTTCATAAAAGGGGCCTGTTTTTACGCTGTTTAACACCCTTTAAACACATAATTATGTTCATCATTTCTAGTATTGTAACAGTCGCAAACGGCGGCAGCAATGACATTAACGATATTGTAAGTATCTGAGAGAGGGGTAGAACTTTTGTAGATTTACGTGAAATAGTTTACGATTTACTAATCATATGACAGAAAGCAGTGCCTGAACGATATAATAAGCTACACAAGCTTGTCAAGAGCTACAATACAATTGATGTACACTTAAATGCTTTTAATTCCAAATATATGTATTTTCAATCGGGTATTTTACGAACCAAATATGGTATAAATACCTCGGACCAGATGTTAACCATCTATTGCATTACCACTGTAAGTGTCGACCAACTTAATTTACTGTGTCTATTTTAATGATAAACGTGATGGTCATACAATCGTGGACACCAAGTCATGCTGATTGAATTGTGTAAGCTTGGAAAATACGTTTTGTGTCAATATATACATGTATTATAGAAAACTTACTGTTTAGTTGGATTGCTATAAATAGTATTTCTTTTCAAAGAATTGCCCTTATTTGACCCGATGCTTACTTACACTATCGGTAATTTCACCTAAGGCGGATGTTTCTGGTAGTTGCCAAATATGCATTCGAGATATGTTTGAGGAAATAATTTAGTAATTATTAATCACTCTTGTTCTTTACAAGCTCATAAATGATAACCAACTGTACATAATCTGGATAAAACAAACATGCCAATATTACAGAACCACACTAACACCCATCACCTGTTTGAAAAGGTTGTAGTAATTATAATGAACTACACCCTACAAAACAAGTTTTACTAGTACACAGACACATCACATACATGTACATTGTTTATCATCCTAAATGTGCCTTTGCGTGTTACCAATACTCATCAAAAACAGGAACCTCTGAAAAATAAACGTACAATTCTTTCTGATTCTGAGAGTTCGTTTGAAACATTCCTCTGTAACGCTATACATATAAATAACATTGTTCGGAATATTTGTTTTGTTTAAAGTAAAAGGAGCAGACCAAGATCATCTTTCATTTACCTTAACATGGCATGTATCTTTTACATGGCACCTTTGCATCCTCCAAAACGTCCACAAACTGATGTGAATAGCTAGGCAAAATGTCCTTAGCAGTTTGACTGGTTTCAATGGAGAATATTCGAAAACCCGGCACATAATATTTAAAGTATACACATATTGTATCATGGTAGTTGGTGGTTTTTATATTGTTTTATATTTGAAACATAAAACAATACCCTCCTGGAAAAAAGGTTATTGAACAAAGGTAGTGATTACGTTAAACTATGAACTAAAACATACTTAATGGTGAATCATTTGTATAACGTAAAATGTAATTATATAGATCCGAATTGTCAACATCAAACTAGTTGAATGTGGTCTAGAACCGAACTTAGTAAACTGGTAAATTGTTGAAAAGCTTAATAGAAATAATTGCATTATCATTAACACGTTATCACTATTTTGTCAATATATCGTTTTATTATTCGATCTAATATATATATATATATAAGATCGAACTTTATTTCCCTAGTTGCTTTACTGTGTATACTCGACGTAGCCTCTTTTGCAGCTTACGGTAACGCAACCCTTGTTAGAAACTTCAATCTGATATGAATGGAGGTGGTTCAAACGTTTAGTATCGCACATTTGACGTCTACTTAGAGCAAGTCTAACTAGTCATTAACAAACCATTTTATGCGCGAATTATGTTTTTAGAATTGTATCCAATGTATACAAATGTAACAGAAGTAATGGGTAATAACACCAGCATTATTATATGTTTCTTTCCCAGTGGAATATTTTAAGAATTTCAAAAATATATAACTTGTGATCAAACTTGAGCCACGTTTTCATCACGAATTAAGGAAAAGTAACACATGCAACTATCGCGAGCGAAAACCAAATGTTTTGTCAATGAATATAACTGCCGGTATTTCTAAATAAACGCATCGTTAACTCATCTAAGCAAGAATGGTATAAGTTAGTTCATAAAAACGTCAACTTTGGTTGAAATGAAATAGATTAACCGAGCGTTTGAGAAAGTAAATAATGAGCTGGTGTCATCTCATATTACAAAGCGCTTGCAACATAAACAGCGATATAAAACGAAGTAGTTAATCATATTTTACCAGTGCCTGCAAATCGTATTAGATAATGCACAAAGCACAGTAACAGTTAAAACCTTTGTTCTAATATTCGTATTTGAATAACCTGACGCTGAGCAAATGGGTTAGTTAACGACTTCATTTGTAAAGAGGGTATATCTTAATATCGCAATACGATTTTCGACAATCTAAACGTCTTCAGAAACATGATATTTGATTAAACAGCTAAATGTTGATGTGTTGTTTTAGTATGCTATGATTATAGTTGTTTTGTTGTTGTACATTGATGAGACAAAAGTAAAGATTATAAACTGGTAATATATGTCATACATAACCGTACGTTAACGTTCATTTACCTGTTTTATTCTGGATAAAATATGAGTTACCGCTGTATATCTGCTCATGGACAACGGTTTGGAGTTTTATAGTGTAGCAATTAACAACGCAAACCGTATGCCTAAGTGGTTAATAACAAACATCAGAACTACAAACCGTTGAGCCGATATATGACGGTATTTTATATGATCAACAACGAATTAAAAGGATAAAACCGTTTGTTACTTTTAGAGCTGACCGATACTCATAGGTCCGTGCCAGAAAGTAGTACGGCAAATTAACATCGGCAAATTCACAACCGTATTTTGTCATTGCCTAAATAGACAAAAACACGGATCATGTGAGACTTGTTATTGCAAAACAAAAGCATCATATATAGATACAGCTTAAAATGAGTATTTAGATTAAAACTGTACGTGGTTTTAAACGTACAATTCTTTTCAATATGAATATGCAGATTGCGAATTTCCAATTTAAGACATCAAAACGACGGAGTAACAATTACAATTTTTCCTTTGATTAGATTTACTGTAAGTGTTTTAAACAGTTTTCTATAAACAGATATACATTTGACAGTTTGTTTCTATATTGACATACATTGCAGGAATGTTAATGCTGAATTCAAAAGTCATACACTATAACAATGACATTTACGATTTAGAGGGGCAGACCTATCGTAGATTTAAATGATATATTTACGATAATGTAGTTTAGTGAACGTTTATGACACGGTAAATATTAGTTACGCTAGTTCAAGTGAGGAGTTACGATAATATTGTACTTAGTACACGGTTATGAAACGTGCCCTAGGTTGAAAAGTATTATATAACTTGATGTCAAGCGATGTAAAAATATATCCCTGCAGTATAGACGAAAGCCTATTTGTAAACTTTAAAACACGAAGTTGAATTAAAAAGTCAAATATATTTGTTATATCAGTTTGTGCAACTATGCAGTTGTCTCTACCTAAACTAGAACTGTTATAACTCGTTTAATTCGTATTTACCTATACAACTATTAATAGATTTGTCTTATGATATTTTCAGACTATAATAGGTGTAGGGGAATACAAAACGTTTTGTTGAATAATAGTGTTACCAACTCGAGCAATGTGTAGAAGTTAGTCCACATTGTGCACTTGCTATTTAAGATGTAGCAGATCCTTTATTTAAGAAAACAGCACATAGTAAAGTTGTACATACAACACATTCCTCAAATCAAGACTGGTTTGATGGTGATTGCATAAATGCTTTCCGTGTATAAAAAGAGGCTTTACACATCTTCAACTTTGATCAATCAAATGCAAATAGAGCCGAACTGTAAACAGGGTATAAACTTATTTTAAGAAATAGATATATATTAAACAAAACAATATATCGAATTACGTAATTTAAAGAACCAGAAGCCAAAAATGGTTTAGGAAGTTGTTCTTATCCTTAGACGATTTTAAACAGTAATTTAGTACCATATTTGGGGATATTAGAATTATAAAGGTTGAAGATGCAGAATCCGTTTGTCAGAATGGGAATAAGAATATAGATGACACAACATTTGAAGAATTGAATAACAAATTGATGTTAGTGAAGTACAGTCCGCTTTTAATTAAGAATTTAAAAAGCAATAAAAGTGTTTGTCTTAGTGATAATTTATTGAATGGTTACTTCATAGAGTCTAGTGATACATTATCAACACATGTAATCGATATGTTTAACAAAGGCCTTAGCTGAAGGATATATTGTCCCTCTGCACAAAAAGGCAAAATTAATTATGCTAAAAAGTGTCGTGGAATAACGTTAATCAGTAATGTTGGTAAACTTTGTATCAGTGTTTTAAATAGTAGAGCAAATAAATGGTGTGAATACAATAGTATTAGCACAACAGATGCAGTTTTCGCTTTGCGGACACTGTTAAAGCTTGCGTAAGGCATGATAATAATACGAATTAAGATTTGTTTTAGAAACAAGAACAGTGGTGATAATGTCATAATGTCAGTGTTTAAATCTGCACTAATCCCGTCCGTTAATTGTTGTTCTAAATTGCCTATGTCACGTGAGATGTCCGAGTGACCATTGCTCACGATATAACGGGTTCCATGTGTAGTAGTTTCTCGTTCTTCTTGTGTGGGTAATGATTTTCGATCCAATTCTAAAGGAGAAAACCATTAGTAGATGATTAGAGAAAGTATTTAGGTCGCCAACCGTAAAATGTGTAATGTCGCTTAAGTTGATTTCGTCAGTTATCAAATCATCAACTAAACGTTGTCCGTTATATGTTATACATGTAACCTTTCAAGTATCCGTATCATCATGTAACCTTCCTTTAACAAAACGCACGTTAGTACCATTGCACAGTTGGATGCCATGTCGGATGTATTTCTCAACAATAGTGTGTCAATGTCTGTTGAGTGTATTATTCGATTGTTTGTTTAAACACATTTATTGCGTAAAATACACAAGGGATTGGGCAGAACGCTATAACAACGTATATACAACATCGATTGTTTTCTATAGAATCACATTTCAGAACAAATAGGAAGCTAAAATCTCCAGTTGAAAAAACTTGACGAGTTTTAGCCATACCAAATAATTAACCTCGTTTTTTAACGAATCTTACGCTTTTACGTGTCGTATATTTTTTTATTGTTTTACAAGTCTAAGTTTTGCTTAAAACCTTAAATCTTAACAACAAAGCTAATCCCGTTAATTCATAAACATAATGATGTATTTGTACATATATTTGTTTTATTTGTTGATTTTTCACATTTATTTATATCATAGTATAGTAAAAGCACTTTTGGTCACATGTATAATTTCATCATTCGACCCATATACTAAATTGTTTGATGTACTTATTGGAATAATTCTGTAAATATGACAACCATTCTTTTTAATTTTACGTTCTCACTTTGCCACTTTTTTCAATTTTAAAATGTCATATAATATCATTTGTGCATGCTATGTACATATGTTTTTTTTTGTTTACAGCGATGAGCTGTCTATATATGCATAAGTTGAAATATTTACATTCGTAGGTTGAGCTCTGTACAAAATAAATTCGCGTTCATTTTGCATGAACCGTGACCTTTGGGTGGGCGGAGTCTTGGTGAAAATATGTATCATTGCGTTTCGTCGATCTACTTTTTTAAAAGAAAAAAACAAATCCATTACGTTATCAAATTCAGTTTTGTAACTGAATCGTAGTCTCAGTTAAATAATCATAGTACCGACATGAAAATATAATTGGACTATATACGGAATTGGACTATATACGGAATTGAAACACGAGAAGATAACCCAGTAGATACCTGCGATCTTCCTAGCGGTTATGAAAGACGATATCAAAAGTTGCAAGTCATCGTCTTCTTTGTTGTGTTCCGACCTTGTATGTACACATGTTTAAGTGTTACTTCATCAACGTAACAAGCAATCATTCATATTTGATTTACTATTCGTAAGTTTATTCCTAAGGCTGTTAAACTTTCAAAAATCCTGATAATCCTTATTGCACAATTCCAGTATACTCCTTTATGATGAATGATGACAGTCATATTCACATCATATTTCCGATAATCCGCCGCTGTGCAAGGAATAAGTGTAGCTTCTGATTATCCGAAGACTTCCTAAATGCTTCATAGTGTCATTAAATTGTACATATACGCTCCATCATCGCTTAAACTCCAAATATGCCGCCGCGTAAAAAATGTAAACACAGCCCATCACGCTGATCAATACTTGATACTGTAAACCTATAAATAGCTACGATTAGACTCTCTACTTAGTATAAATTCGATCGTTATTACAGTGGTCTCCCTTGAACTAATTAAACATAATTTAATATTAATATTGATACCTCTTGCTATCAATTATTTTCATTTAAAATTTAACTTGAATAACTATTATTGGAACTATTTTTAAACCTAACATTTGTGATTCGGCTGATGACCTTTCCAAACATTTGATTTACATTACAGAGCCGGTAATGAAGTTTAAGGAAGGATTTAACTATCAAAAACTAATTAAAAAATTTGCATTTGACATAGATTGTGTGGGAAAATTTAAATCTAAATATTGATTGACGACCTGGTTGCGTTCATGCGATATGAACGCGATTGATGACGCTTCAACAATCGCGTTCATATCGCATGGACGCAAACAGGTCGTCATTCAATTCTTAAATAAATACAATGTTCTGTTCTGTTCTGTTCTGCTTAAATATACTATTTTGTAATCAGAGATAATGCGAACAAAATTATTTGAAGAACATTTTGCCTGTTAAATGCCCTGAACATTACAACAAAATCAGTTTATAAATGTCTCACATGAGTTGTCAGATTTGTATTCGCTGTAATTAATGCAAGGTTTATCCACACTGATGTAGGCGCTTTATGTACGTGTCCTTTTCGGCTCTGGAGTAAGTTTGCGTCTGGTCAGAACTATTTCCTTCGGGAACTGTTCAGATATGTCAAAGTGTGTGCCTTTTAGCTTTAATACGATTTTCGAGGAATAAAAAAAACGTAACCACTATAGGCCTGATCTTATCCTTGTTGAAGGCGCCGAGTATGTGAGTCCTCCGCAGTTTGATGGTGGAAATAGCGTCAGCGATCTCAAGTTTCAATGAAGTGTAATAATTTTGACGCACATTATTCGTCCTTCAATTCGGGTAACTTGTAGAATAGGTAATGTCGGTTACTTCCTTTTGTAGATTGTGTTCCTCGTCACATCGTGTCATTTTACTCAATAAGGATTAAATCTCTTGTTGTTGCTGGGTTAAGTCGCCCAATATACTACTGCCAAACTCTAAGTCTGGTACAAGCGAAATTAACTCGTTCAAATTGCAACAGAAATTATATGGGGGCTTAAAGGACCTGAACAAGACCACCAACTTCCTCACTGTGATGGACTGGTCGTGTAGGAGAACGAGACGAAGAAGTAGAGGGAGAAGAAATTCCATTAAATAATATGTCCTAGGAAAGCGCATGTAAACCATATACTTTAAAATACTTGATTTTCGATGATACTTTTTCTCCAGGCCTACGCGTCTAGATAGACTTGCAATAAATGCTTGTTCGTGCTTCTAAAATCGGGTTTGTAGTTATGACATATCGTTCTATGGCAATGTCTTGCTTAAACACGTGTTTAACATAATATACCTTTATTTATACCTTATAACATTGCCAAGTTAATATATCAAATGATAAGGCTTATTTATGAGATAACCGTGTTTCTAAATACTAAACTCAAATAGATAGCTGGATAGGCGTGTTTCTTAATAGAATACCACTTTATTGTAGACAAATTGGATATCGATAAAAAGGATAATTTTAACTGACAATAAGACTCGTTATGGTGTCAGATTTCGTCTTCTTGGCAAACATGTGTAAACGACTGTTCTCTGTCTCAACTTTACAACCAGACTTAAAGACAGTGTAGCAGAACTGTTACAATGGATCGCATTTAAATAGGCATTTCGACCAATTTCTGTCGGAATCTTAGTTAAAACTAGACTTCCGATTATTGATTAAACGATTCCCTCGCTTTAAATCTTATTATTCAAATTGGCTATTGTGTTCGAAAGAATTAGCTTAAAAGATAAAAACTGGTGGTTTATAGTGGGTACTATACTTCGCATTATCTTTAAAATTGACTTAAACGTGGTCTGATCTTGTACATGAAATACGAAAACGATTGAGGCGACCATTTGTTTAGTACTTGCGGGTGCATATTTATAGTATAGCGTAGTTTAAGTACATATGTTTGTTTTTTCTTATTTCAGAATTGGTTTTGTATCCTGGCCGTTATTGCGAGCTCGTTGGCAGCGTCAGCTATAGCATTTGGTAATATTTACTATAAACGTCATTTAGTTGTCATCATCAATCCCACATTTTGCGAACATTTGGAAGTTGCCTCAATACGATATTAGTTAATAGTGTAAAAAATGTATGTCTCAAGACTAGTGTATACATTATAACTAGTATACTTAAAAATATTTCATTACAAACGTCTATGTATTTGTTTCTGAATCAGCTATGACGAATCCAACACGAAACTCAATAATGTACACGTTTTATAACACTAAATGTCAGACTGAAAAGAACTAAATATGTTCTGTGTCACAAACTATAATACAGTTAAGCAGTTATAAGATGACATTTTAACGAAAGGTTTTGGAAACTACCTTTCAACTACAAAACTCTTTGTATTAACTGTTACGTTAACACTACATAGTATACGATGGTTGTTTAAATATACATGTCGTCTGATGTTGATGGTTTTTAACTGTTATTTGTCTTCCTTAATTTCTTATAACGTATATCATGAAACATGTATAAGTTGTTTATTTTATCCATTTTTAGACGAGGAATGTTCAACGGGCGATACCTGTACCCTTAGCGTGTGTGACACAACATTGTCACCTGGGCTATGTAAACTAGGTAATAATGTTTGTTTTAAATTCCCGGTAAAATAGGTGTTAATAGTTAAATTAGAAGTCCGACATTGTTTCCGACAGTGTAATACGGTTCCTTTGAATTCAATGTCCAAAGTATAGTTTAAATGTAACAATGTTTGTTGTGAATAAAATTCCACATCATTATAAATTGAAACGTATTTTGGTTAATGAAAACAATTGAGCGAACTATATCTCTATTCATTGCAAACATTTGTGAAGAGTTTGCCTAACGTTAGTTCTTCAGTGTGTAAGTGATAACTAGTGAAGTCAATATTTAAAAAAACGGGGTTTAATCAATGATATGATATGACATGATATGAGCTTGTCTATGCTTTGATAATCCTAATTGATCCATATATAGCAATTTTTAGACACTCTCTATATTAGTTTGATAGTTGTTGTATGCAATGCTAGTTTAGCGTCCACTTTGTGTACCCGGAACAGGATTAAATTAGCCTGTATTCCTTTTAGTATATGTTTTTCTGATGCCGACACAAATACTATATTATAACAGTGACATTTAGAAATACCGCTGTGTTCTTTGTTTCGTTAATAGGTCCTGGTATGACATGTACAGGTAACACCGATAAGTGTGTCAACAACGCTATGTGTGCTAGTACTAGCACAAACAAGTGTGTTTGTAATTACGCTTACAAGGAAAATGCCACCAATCTGTGTATGACAGGTAACTGTAATACACCAAACATTCGTTCGGCTGTGTTTGGCAGATATACATGATCATAGTTTGAAATAATCTCGTTTTTTAATAGTTGAAAAGAAGGTTCGATTTAGTATTTACCGCTAATATTAGTAAGATTATACTGTAAAACATGTATAATGCGCTGTGAAAATCGTTGACTAAGATACATATTTAGTAAATGTTTAGCTTGTGTATAAACACATATCAGTGACATTTAGTTTTCTTTTATCATCGTATAATATCATTAAAATCAACAACACGTTTACGAAAGAGCGAATGCATTGCTTACAATGAAAGGAGTCATGCATATATGCTATACATGTATATACACAGGTATGACTTTGAGATCTTTCTGCAAAATAACCCATGTTAACTGTTAAGTATATTTGGTATGTATTTGTAGTTCTAGGTACCGCCTGTACCCGTGACGATGTATGTGGTGGACATATAGGGGTGGAATGTGATACCACACTTACAGACAGTGTTTGCAAAATAGGTAAATAACGTTAAAAATGTGCCATAGTAAGAATTCTCGTGGACGGTGTTCCGCATATCCTCAGTGTTATTACATTCTAATACCGTTGTTAGTTTATACTTATTTAGTTTAGTTTAATTGCAAATAAATCATGCTTGCATATATAATGTTAATTACGCTCGCCTCGATTCCTGGAATTAACCCATACTAAGTAATGCTAGCAAAAGTATATTGTTCAATGAAACAACAGAACCTCTGATAAGGCTCGAATTCACGACTGACTGATTACAAATCAGACGCTTTGCCCACTGCGCAATGTCGCCCATCGCTGTTGTATATTTATTTTGACGCACGTTTTGAAATGTATTTCGTATTGCATGCTCCAACGGTCAATATTGCACTATGGCAAGTATGCAACATAAACACTGGCTCTTTCGGAAAAATAACAAATTAGCAAAAAGCAATAATGCCATCTTTGAGGGCCTTATGGAAGGTTGACTTCTGTCAAATAAGCTCCCTCGTTAAATATCGTCGGAACAAACAAACAAAACCAATACCAAATAATGCAAAGCTATTTTTTTTATTCTACTGTTTTCAATAAGGTTACATTGTAAACTGAGGATTTGAATCATTGTAATGTAAACGTATGCTATAACATATTGTAATTATTACTTGGGACTCGTTTGTAATAGATCAATTCTTCGTTCAAAACATCTGAAGCTGTAGCATGTTTATTGTGTTTTAGGTCTGAATGGCCCATGCAGTGCTGACAGTGAATGTTCCGCTAAAGTACCATCTGTTTGTGACACCACAGCTACACCGAACAAGTGTCTTATTGGTATGAATATAGACTGATATACGAAACCAAAGCATATCCGTGTATTCATAATATTCGTATTTGTTCATCAAGTTTAAATATTACTTTCTGACTTATTGTGTTTACATTGAGGCACATCTCGTAAGTAACAAACTCAAATTATTCAATCCACTTCATTTTGTTGACATTTTTAAAAAGCATATATTTGGCATAAACTAACTACACAATCAGTAAAAGTCGAACGCTTGTGCAAACTCTTAATGTAAATATATTTTAATTTAGCTTGAACCGCGGACAAGAGAGTGGGAAACCATTCTGTCTATGTGTCTATATAATGTATGTGTACTAGACATATGACATTGTTTATAAACCCAATATGTGGTGTTGTTTTTATCATTTAAAGGAGCAGGTGACAGTTGTGACGGACACACAGATAAATGTGTCCAGAATGCAGATTGTGGTACAGACAAAAAGTGTGCCTGCAGGTCGGGATACTCTCCAAGTACCACGAAGGTGTGCAGTGCAGGTACACAACACAACACAACACAACTATAATCGAAGAACAACTTGTCGCTTGAACGTGCTTTTCTGTATTTTATGCACTTATCATTTGGAAACGTTTAATATGAGTTAACCGAGTATACAAATATGCATGCATGTATAAGTAAAATTAAGGTTGACGCTAAAACGATAATAATTTCTTTTCCGATCAAACTCGCTCTAATTTCAAAGGCAATGAAATATGAAGACATATCGTGTTAACATATCTTGTTTTATCATTTCTTAAAGATACGTGACTTACTGTCCATTTAACACAATCTGCATTGATAACACACGATCGGGATCATGTAGGTCATTCAAAAATAATGATTAGGTTTGGCAGAAGCAGGTTATGTTATCTGACATGTCAATGTCTGTGCTAAGCTCTCATGTTTCTTTTCCAAGGCATACGCTCATAGTTCTAACCGTACATGAATGTCTTAACAAATGTAAGTATCCTATTTTCCAGATAGTGGAGCAGGCGTCGTATCTACAGGCATCTGGATTTTTGCGACTTCCTTCATCGTTATCAACTTTTTCTAATTTGCCACAGCGCACATATGATAGGATATGTAGATAAAGAGTTCAACTTAGTGTATTTGTTGTTTTAATGTGTATTCAATGTACATGTATACACAACGAATGCGGTATTTTGACCTTTATGTCGGCATGCTTCTTTAGGATGTTTTCTTTGAGTGTATCGTTATGAATTTACTTTCTTAAATTACGTATTTTATATCTATACATCAACGCCTGTTAAACACATTGAATTGTTGTAACCAGTCATGACTGACCTGAACAGTTTCAGGTATATGAAAGAACTCTTTACAGTGTTTCAGAGAAAATAAACTCAGTTTAATGTGTGTGCCATGCTAGAACTGTCATTACGTGTCTTGCTCAGTACGAACTATTCCGTTTATTTTAGTTTACCTGGCAACACGAGGTTTCGACAAAACACATAGCATATAGGATGGTGCGACTCCAACAATTATCAATCTAAACTATTTGGCAGTATGATGTAAATGTTTGAAATGAGATGAATGGGTTCATGTGATGTTAAAACTTCCAATAACATGTTGCACTAGGTGGTTTCTTAATAAAGTGTAAGCATGCAGTAGGTACATAACATTTGCTTTAAACTCTACACTAAGCTACATGTAAAACCTCGTATACACGTACTGTTACCGTAAACAATCGTTTGCAATGTTCTCATATGTTTCATATGTGCTGACGCTATGTTATCATTAGTTACAATGAGTTATAATGTTGGTAGCCGTTAGAAATCGCGTGTGCTATGTGTATTATCCCTCTTGTGTCCAAAACGTGTTAAAATGTGTATCTTTTTCCAGGTGATAGTGTGGTCACTGTAGTGTATGCCTCAAGTACCACACGTGCGGTTAACATGAATTGTAGACCACTCATTAATCCATGTATACATTGCAAAATTAGGCTTCGATGAACCAGTCAAAGATGCATATTTACATAACTAACATATATTTACGGTTGTGATCTTAATTGGTTATTTATATGTGACACTATACATGAAACGTTGATATATTTAATGAATTTTGGACACTTTTGAAAAGACGAAAACATATTGAACATACGTTATTTGGATACTAGTTATATAGATGAACACATAATTGACCATAACAACATTCCGTCTTAATATGAACATTATTGTCCGGTTTAAACAAGTGTGTCAATCTTCTACCAAATAGCAGGTAATTGACGACGAACTATGCACGTTGCTTTCGAATATAATTATTTACATTGGACCGTTTATTTTCTCTGACTATGTTTTATTCTTGTTTGCTGTGTTTAAAGTAATACTATGCACATCTCAACACATTTGTTCAATCGTACGATATTGCGTCAGAAGCTTTAAACAACCTTTAAAAAGATCCATTACATGTATTAACCGATGCGAATGTCCTTGTTTTAATAGATACAGACCAACGCAGTTTCGTTAACGGACGCTTTTCGCTCCCGTCAGACATTCACCGACCAATAATTTATGCAAAGCACCGTTAATATTTGAACAT
>ENA-OREC01000419-OREC01000419.1-marine-metagenome-genome-assembly--contig:-NODE-419-length-16203-cov-12.679462_pt1 | contig 16203 bp, 10 predicted proteins | sample MGYA00248626_ERZ508543 | MGnify/ENA primary metagenome ERZ508543 (study PRJEB26211, sample SAMN05518279) | marine metagenome | isolation source: Puget Sound, Washington, USA | host: Bankia setacea...
GGATATATTTGGTCTTTATACGTTCATTATGTATATTTGTTGCAATAGTTACTGTCTGTTATACGTTCATTCATTTTCTTTAATATCAAATATGAGTATAATATTACTTTAATGCAGGCGGACATATCCGTTGTAACACGTGGTCGAAGGGGAGGGGGTGATCTCATACAGATATATTCAATTTACGTTGTAGCTGAGTCTCACTCAAATGGCCGTGTTTAAACAAACCCGACGATGGCTATGAACGTGTTATTGAACTTTGCAGCACAAAAAGGACAACTCTGCTAGAATCAACACCTTTTTCAAAGCTAACTCAGTATTCTGTTATCTAAACGTTATGTCTACTGTTCAGACCACACTAACAAAGCCTTTACCACCAAATTTGCCTTTTTAGGAGAATTTCAGTGTAAATGACAGTAGAATATTCGAGAAAAAAAGATGTGAAGTCAAATATCAAATATGAAGTGTTAATAATCAGAAATATTTTAATATCTTGTCTTGAGTATGACGATAAGATTAACCTTATCATGTGCCAGGGTGCATAGAGAAGATAACTGAATTACCCGTAAAAGTCCAAATATGTTGAAACAAATACAAAAAGGGTTAAAAACGTAATTGACTATGCTGATAAACGAATGGAATTAGTCTGAATCGTTTTGTAAAATCAACATTTAAAAACGGTCGATTAAATATTAAAATGTGTTTTATTTCTCTTAAGATAAAGATTAGCTAAACTTAAGTGGATAAGAAAGCTTAGATTAAGGTTGTCATCTTCGCATTTCTTAGTCACACAAAACGTCTGCGCATTTGTTTGATCAACACTACTTAAGACGAGATATCAAGATTACAACAAAAGATCAGCAGAAATTCGAAGGGAAACTTTACTAAAACTCAAATCCCAATAACAATAAGTCACATCGCCATAAAACTTTACCTTGTCACCGATAATTAACTAGTTTGTTTTCTTAATGTCAACTGATTGAGTACTTACGAAATCACTCATATAATGAAATCATAAAATGGGTCTGTCTGATCAACGTTTGCGTCGAGTTTACTGATTGACAATACAAAACAAGTTTCACTAAAAGGACCAACCTCAGGACCGACAAAAGTGGTCTTGATAACGAGTTGGTCTCATAAGCGAGAGCAGTTTATGATCAATAAGTGTTGGTCTTTATAATATTAATTATAATAATAAAGACTTTTATTAACCAGAGTGCTTATTAGATATACATCTATCTTCCATAAGGCCCTCAACACAACCTGTTTTAACAACAATAATAAATGGCTATGATATGGTACTAAGGCCCTCATTAGACATAGCGGACCGGTCTTTATATCGCGTGGTCTCTATAGCGATTTGTTACTGTAAATGTTTCCCCCGTAGTCAATGGTGTTCACGTTATAAAGGTAATGTTGTAAGAGTAACAATAATTGGTAAGAATAAAATACAGTTGTATATGGTTAATTGTTAATTGTTTGCGACGTCATATACGGATTTTAATAGTTGCGCATATAGTTAAATGGCGGCGGCGCTACGAAGTGAGTAGAATGCGTTATAGGATGAAGGATTTGTTAGCTGGAGCACGTCGCTCAGTATAAATGTGAGTGACAGACATGAACGAATATATCTAACAGACAGGGTGCTAGAGATTACTAGTACCAACCAACTGTAGTCTATAGGGTGGGTTACATATGCCAAAACTATGTCCGTCTTATTAACATCGCTAAGTTTGACATTCACCAACAACTAATTAGGTTTATATTTCCAGAGTACATCGCGTATTTAACATACCAGATTGCAGGCCAAATAGTAATGTATGCACTTGTTCATGTAGATGTTATTTATCTGTTTGAGGTTTATATGACAAATTAACTGTTTGGTAAGATATGTTCCCTCTATAGATAATGTCTCTTTTAGTATGTGTTTATTATTATTATTATTATTATTATTATTATTATGTTGTTGTTGTTGTTGTTGTTGTTGTTGTTGTTGTTGTTGTTGTTTGTAATTTGTTTTAAAATTATGTTTATCATTTCTTGTACAGGAGATACAGTGTCTAAATGAAAATCGATTCGTATTATGGTGTGTGGTTTTAGTGAAAGAAATGGGTTGTTAGCGGGTTGTTAGTGTGTGCTGTATTCTATTTTTTCTTATTAGTTGCGGTCTTTTTTTGATTCTTCGAAGTTTGTTAAGTTTAATTGTTTAACAGTGTCATTAATTGAAGGATTTTGAGCCCAAAGTTATTCTTATAAGAGAAACTGTTTTTGTTTGTGCAAAAATACCAAAAAACGTACACTGTTAACTATGACAAGAATGGGCTTACCTTTCCACATCATGTCCCTTGTATTCTACGAGTTTGAATTGTGTTTAATCCGTTTTTAATTAGAAATCCCATCATCTCAGTGCCGAATCATCTGTATATTCCACTAGTTTCACTAACATCAAACGCACACACGTACAAATCCTGACTTTATTTTATTAAATATCAGGAACAAAATAAAACTATTTCACAATCCTTTTATAAAGCAAGCAGTATACTCTTAGACGATTTAGACCGCTCGAAATATAGTACCAGTAGAATTTTGTCGAAAATATTTTATCTTTTTTCGAAAATGTCATCGGCTAATGAGCTGTTCAGCAAAAACCACTTGTTCAAACTTTATTTCCGAAATATCAAGCCAGTCGTTTAATCCAAGTAGTTCTTAAACTAGGGTAACACGCTTTTTATCATTCCTGAACATATTCGGTATGTCGCGAACAAGTTAAACCGTTATCCTTGACCACGCCCCCAGTCCATTGATAATTCCTGTTCAATTTTGAATACAGTTTGAAACTTGTAACACGGCAATGACGTCACAAGCGAGTATGGTGCTTTGGACATAGGGTTTTCAGGCCCACGCTCTCTTGATTCGGTTCTTAGAGTCTGTTTTAAACTGATATCAATTTATCCATAAGAACAGTGTTGCCATGTTAACAGTATCCGTACAGCAACTATTGCAATATTAATTTTACTACCATATTTGCTGCTGATGTTGCTGTTCCTGCTGATGATGTTGGTGCTTATGATGTTGGTGCTGATAATGATGACGAATAGGGGGAGAAGGCCGACGACAGCGACAATGATGATAATGATAGTCGGTAACAGGCATATACAAAATCATGTTCAACAAGAGGTTCTTCTTATTATTGAGGATCTACTGTGAACGCATATGTATTCTGTATTCTCTACAGTTTGTGAGCATACATACACTCAGTCCTCTTGTGAACAATTAGTGTACATATCAAAAAAACATTTTACATTTGCTGACAAAACAAACTAATGACATTTGATAGTCTGAAAGGGTTTGGGCGTTGAATGCAAGTTGTCTTATTTACGAGAGCCAATCTCTACTTACAAAATCAACTGACTTGATTAATTCAACAAATGAGTTCAATACTATCAATGTGCATTTTGTTTTTATCGTATATAAACAATTATCTTTAGGCTGTGGCGAAGCAGTCTCAATGTAAAGTAAACAGTTTAGTTTGAACAGTGAGTGAAGCATAGTGGAGGATCGACGGAGAACACAGAGTTGTAAGGTCCCCAAGTATATGTCCCTACCTGTATATCTAACTATTAAACCCATGGTCTCATTACTAGGAGTGGCCATAAATAAAAAGGTTAAACGTGAACATTTGCTGATAGGACAATCGCACATCGGGAACGAAAACAAATAACTGGTCTTAATAGCTGGTTTATCTTAAAAGCTAGACCCAAATACAATGTAATGAGTTGTTCGTGACCGAAAACATGTGGTCTTATTAGGCGGACATGTCCTAATTACGAGATCAAACTACATTGAACGTAGATGTTTGGGACCGCAAATAGGGGTGGTCTTAATTGTGGATCGACCGTAATATCCAGTGTGCTCTATGGCGGAAAAAGTTCTTTGTGCTTTGATCTTCCAGTGAGAGTTGAGTGCATAAACAAATACTGGTCTATATATTCAAATCTTTATTTTATTTTTGTTTGGAACGAGTTATTGGAAAAAAAAGCAAAGTCTAAAATCACAAAGCTTCAATCCAAATAGGTCAACACTCGCCAGGAGCATTCTGCAACAAATTGTTAGTTGCATTTTTATCATCGCTAATTTGTTATCAGATGGGCTGGTTTTGTGTTTTGCATTTTTCAGTAATTGGAATAATTAACGGTTATCTATAACTTACGTATACACCGTCACTGTGCACATTATTTACAAGTAGTGTTTATTACGAGTGTTTGGGTGGTGCATCAACCTGGTGGCCGTATTGTGGGTCAGATTTGAATGGTCGGCAATCTTATTTATTATGTTAGATGCCTTTTTAAATGTGCAAGAGTACAATCAAACGATGCACATGATTGAACACATGTTAATCATTGATTATATATAGACTGTAAAAGTATATTCACAGAATGTTGAAGTTTAAAATAGTTCATACACTTGATGTCGCATTGTGCGTTATGTTGAACGGATTGTTTAGTATACATCTCCTCTCAGCGTTATTTCATGTAGAAAGTGTGTTACAAGCACTTATAAGTGTGTGTGTATGAGAGCGTGTGTATGTGTATACTTACAGCCAGTGTCACTTGATTGGGGAAGTTTCAATTTTGATTCAATAAATGTGCCGTCTCCTTGCAGTGTCCCTAGGTGTGTTAACTGTGTGTGTGTTTGTTTATGTAACTAACTATATGTGCTTTAAGTATCTTTCAACTGTTTTTGTGACGGTTGATAACCCTATAATCACAAGTAATTGACCAGACTTCCCAACTGCTACTTACCCTTGCTTTAACTGCTACATCGTCGACAACCACGTTGCGTTCTTCCGCTACACTTCCGTACGGAACCAATGAAACTGCCTCATTATTTATTCACGACAAGGACAGCCCACGTTACATATCGAAGTATACCTCAGTACTGTTTAGTGTGTGCCGGTTATCTGAGGTTGTAGCAGCTATATTGGCATATTTCTGTTTATTACCTTTTCTGTTCTGATTTAAAATGGAGCAACAAACATGATCTTATATGTAACTCCTTTTCCAAGTCCAGCAAAGGGACATTATATTTAATAATTAAGAAAAGCTAGTGACAGTTACATGGGTGAAAGTTGAAAATTAAAAAAAATACTGAAAAATGTAGTTGGGGCCGCAGGGCTCTCGGTGGGTCCAGGGCGTAGCCTTGTCCTGGGGTCTGACGCCCCCAATTAGCTCCTACAAATTAGCAGTTTAAAACACATTTCGAAGCCTCTCCTGACATTTATCTTAATTGTCATAACTCATGTAAACACCAAGTGAAGAAAAGAAATAGAAAACAAAATTTCTTTGATGTAAGTTTATCAAGTTTTGTATAAACATCAACTCTTCATAGGCATCAAGTGCAGCAAGTTTCATTGGAGTGACTTGAAAACTGAGGAAGGAGTTTGGGACACAAACATTCTCTATATGGATAAGAAAGATCTTTGAAAAATGAGCATACTTATTGAAATCCTGAAATTGGCCCCACAAAAAGAATGTCATGGACATCTCCTCTTGATAGGAATTATGCATAGAAAGTTTCATTGGGTTGGCTTGAAAACTGTGGAAGAAGTTTAAGACACAAACTTTCTCTATATGGTTATGTAAGAAGTTCAAAAAAGGGTCATAACTCTCGAACACCCTATGTTGGTTCTCATACTTGTATGACATGCACATCTACTCTAAACAGGGATCATGTGTGAAGTTGTATTGCTATGACTCGAACACTGTGGAAGCTTCAAGGAGTTGAAGACACAAACTTTCTCTCTATGGATATAACAATTTCAAAAAGGGGCATAACTCTGGAACCTCTGTTCTCACCATAAACCTACCTCAGTTACATACGTCCTTTAGTACAACAGTACCCTGGGGAGTAGTTTAGTTCCCCTTTTTTCATCAATCTAATAGAATAAAGAGTGCAAGAGTTTCTATATCATTATTCCTGTGATGTTTCTTTTCCACTTTTAAAAAAACTTTTTCCAGCATTCCAATTGGCTTGACAACAGTTTTTGCTCCACGATCATAATATTTTAAACACCTCTCGTAAAGAAAAACACAACTCATATGTCATTTTAATACCTTTTATTGTTATACTACATCAGCACAGATTGTTTCTCAAAGTTTCGTATGGACCAAGAGTAGGCACTTTTCTTTTGAAAATAACATTTCAATGTGAAATCTTGGTAAGGACATTTCAATATTTAGTTCCGAATTTGTTTTAATAAAAAGCATACATAGACAAAATTCACAAAATATATTTACGCATGTTTTATAAAAAAGAGAAAAAATATGAAGATATATGAAAATGGTAGATTGTACAAATTACTAAAAAATTGTATGAATTTGAAGTAATGTAGAACACATGCATATAAATATTAAACTGTATCAAACACCTAGTGACCTATATGTATGGGTTGTGCCAAAAATAGCTTCTAAATCTTGCACGGCTATAAATCTTTCTTCAGGTAATTTGTCAAAAAAGTTTTTTTCTTTACTGTTTCTGAATTCATTAACATTTGTTTCTTTATCTTCTTCAAAAAGTATGATTACTTTAATTCAATATTCTACAAATGAAGAGGTTTATACAAGGAGTGTATTCATTCAGTTATTTGTAATGTTAGTATGAATTAGAACTGTTTAAAAACTGTGTTTGCTTGGTAACCATAGCGACATAGGTATAGTGCCTAGAAAGAGGAGCTGAATTCTTATACTTGCTTTTTGGGGGGCTCGTAAAAGTCACGTAAAAACATATATACAAAGTGTAGAGTAAAACAAGCATAAGGATCATGGCCTGATTTCTTGTATGAGAATAATTTCCATCAATCGTGAAATATCTTATTGGAATTACGGTCATACAAAAAACACTTTCCAGCTCACTGATACCGCAGTCGTAGAAATCATCTGACAGCCATGCTAGATACAGATATACCACATGAGCTAGTGGAAGCCGAAGTTTAAGAGTTTATCATTTCCTAAAGGGTGAAAACCAAACTGTACTAAGTGTGTGGAGAAGAGCAAATATAAATGTTCTCTTTCAACACTTTCATTCCACCAACACTTACAATTTCCGGAATTTTGTAGAATTAAATTTTATGTTTTCTTTGTATCTTTTTATAAATAATGTGAAATGGTCGAATTAAGTTATAGAAAACATAGAAATCTCAAAAACTGGATTTCAGCTGTTTATTCAGGTTATACACAAACCGTTATCTACCAGCTAGTTCACTATATATTGTTGCAGATATTGGAAATACAGATTTGAGGAAAAGCTTCGGAAAAATATCAAATGTATGATCTGCTTTAACAAAATGATCCAGATCCAGTCTCCCAATCAGAACAGGAGATTATTTTAATTTACATGGAATTTTGAATTTTAAGATTTTATTTGTGGAAGTTTGGATGTTTGTTGACGGTATAGTAAATCAGGTCTCTCATTTAGCTCAGTGTGTTGTTTGATGGAGGCTGAGACAGTTTTGATTAGCCCTCAGATGAAGAGTAATGAATGAATTAAAAGTATTTTTCCTTTCCCCATACTTACATGAACACATTATATATGCTGTTTAAATACTTCATAAACCATAAAATGTGTCAAAGTATTTCTTCTGCTTGCCAAACCTAAGTATGTGAATAAATGTTAAAAACCAGTTTGCTAAAAAAAAAATACGCTAAAATGCACATAAATTATATACAAGTACACACAAAGACCTACAAAATGGCATGTTCTTACAAATAAACAACATTACCAATGATTAAAAAAGAACAACATAAAAATACAGATCTATCATATAAAATAAGCAAACAAAGGGAAACAACTCAGCTCCTGTGGTAAGCAAAATATGTTTTGATGAATTACTTCCCCTTATGCCCAATATTTTATACTCCAAGTACTGAAAAATATCCACTAGTCTTCTACATATTTACATGTCTGCTAAGCAGTGTTTGTTTGTTAAGTTGTTGATCATCACTCGTTTACAACCAATTCCCTGTGTGTTCATCTTTGTACACAAAATGCAACCGATCAAGTGACAAACAAGCTTATGCTATCCTGATGACACTTGACATCCACCACTTTTGTGTAACTGATGAACATTTGATTTCACTGTTTTTGTTTTGAATTTTTATGGTTCACTTTCAAAACATTTGTGTTTATATATATTATCATAATCCTTCACGTGTTTCATCTTCATTGTATATTCATCCACTCAAATGTTAAGAGAAGAGTCACAATAAAAATGCCTTGTCAGTGTTACATTGTTATGTCTATCTTGTACAACACAACAACTGTCACTGTATTACGTGGGATCACTGATTTACAAGTCTGTGTCGAACCACTGTTGTCCCATGCCAGGTGCGTTGTCTCCCCCTTGTTGTGGTGGCGCCATTCCCTGACCGTCCATGTTGCCGAAGCTGAGATCACCGTGTGGACCAATGTCGAGGTTATCCATGGGTCCGTACTGATTGCCACTCTGACTTCCCAGGTCTAATCCCTGCATGGAATCTATCGGTACTTGTGGGTCGTATCCTGTAAAAGTGAACAAAGGAATGTTGAAAACCAAGATTCAGTATGAGTGTACATTGTTAATCTCACATACTACAAAGTACATAAACAGTATTGAAACACTACATACTAAAGTGAAAATGATTTTGTAACAACACACATAGGTGTCGACAATTATGTAAAAACACAATTTAAAGTGTAGACAATTTTGAAGTTACATATTAAAAGTGTACTCAGTTCAGAGCTGCCACATACAAACATTATAATACTAATCTACAATTTAATAAAGATGTATTGAGCACTATTTCAGAGAACAATGTGCATCCTAAACTAACTTATAAATGAACTGTAAACATGGCTTCAATAGTTTACAAGCCAATAATGCGAGGTGAATAATTATAATAACCATATCGTACCTCGGCTCATATCGTGCTGGGAACCGCTCATGTTGCCTTGACTGCCCTGGCTATACATTTGTTCACTTGGCCGGTACTCGTCTTGACCAAAACCAACATCATCGAAACCTGGTGGCTGAAAAGACAAACAAGAATACCGTTAGATATACTCAGTACCATAGACTTAGACAAGAGAATTGGGATATTGAAACCAATTGTCATATTTGTATTAAACTTGTGAGAGTGTGGTGTATCATTTTACACACATAAATTTTTATATTAACTGAATTATGAGGCAGTATGACTGTGTTTTTATTCACTTTTCAATGGTGTTGGTTTTTATTTAGATTTCCAAGGTAATTGAACTAGTGGGAAGTGTAGATTTAGTAAGGTTTGGTTGTACAGGCTGTGTGATTTATCTGTTTTATGTCATTGTATATAACAACTCAACTGGCCTCTCTCCCCGGCCCTACAGGCAAACTCAAAAATAGACTCCAAACATGATGACCACTGACTTGTAAAAGAATGAGCAGCCTGTACTAGAGTTGTATTATAAGTCAATGACAGGACGTTGGCATCATGCAATTGTACTTTCTTTAATTGGTCTGCAAACAGTTACAGCATTGTTAAAGCGGAAATACAATATGAGCATAGAAAGCAGACAAGCATGAAACCGTTATTGCATTCCTAATGTGAGGTTTACCATGAACAAATGAATTACACAGACATAAAATATCATACAATACAATTACCATAATATGTGGCCTAGTTGATTTAAGCAGTTGAACAATACGCTTTAAGCACATCATTTGTCAAATACTGTAAAAAGGCATTCATTTACCCTTATTTAATTTCCTGCACATTTTCTCCTCTCTATTTCATTTCAAATTCAAACACTTTGAAGAATTAAATGTGATTAACTGTTGGATATACTCATGTTCTATCAACCTCCCTTATATAAGTAAATATAAGTCAAAGAAAAAACTTATTTGTAGAGTAAAAGTAAAAATGCGCTCAGCAAATTTGGTGTGTTTTTGGGTATGATATTAGGGCAATTAGATAGTGTAACATGTGCAGTATGGCCTACAACTCCTCAAGCGTAACTAATTTACATGAAGGCATGACTCAGACGCCTCATTAGAAAATCAAATCTCGTAAAGACCTTTAAGGCAATACTGTATGCTGTTGTGTGTTTATTGTCCTCAAGGCAGGTTGTAGATAAGATGGAAAAACATATATTTGCAAATGTCTTTAAAACACATTAAATTGTTTAACCAAGTACATATTTCTATTGTACCGTCCGTCTACTCACATTCTCACTATTAACACCACTTTCACAAATAAAAAATAATCAGAAATTTGTTACTAAAATTGGTATCTTTGTTGAAATACAGTAGAGTAAATAATTCTCAGTGTTAATACTTGTATGCACTATCCATGGGCAAACAGTAGTGAGTTTTAACAGGTTTTTCTTATCGGGTCAAATTCTTTAAAAAGGGTGCAGATAAACAACAATTGCCACTTGCACTGCCTGCTTTCTCATACCTACTGTCAAACATTTTTAGGTTACAAACAGAAGTGTCATTGTGCGGATGATGGATGAATTCTTAATCGTACATGGGAACCAGTGACAATAGGCTTTGTTGTTATGCAAATACCGGTGTTTGCAAATGAGTACATTGTTATGGTAATATGAATCAGTCGCTGCCAAACCGTCCTATCAACAGTCGCTGCCAAACCGTCCTATCAACAGTGTCTCCGTTATATACATAGAGGGTTGAAACCAGGACAGTCCTATCTTCTCCTAACTTACAAACACTTTATTTTCTCTCTCATTAAGTTAGTTCCACCATTCAAACAGTTCTCAGAGTAGGTTCATCAGTAAAGTATCAGACTACAAATTGATGGCTAACCATCCTATCTGGTTCTTAATTTAATGTGTTTTTAACAACAGACTGCATTTTTGGGGTTTTCACACATTAAAATTATATTCTACACCATTAGCTGGGTGTAAAAACGTTCTAATCAGTGGACTACTTCACCCACAGTTGTTGCAGTTTTACACTAAACCTATGTCTACACACTGGTGATTAGTATGTGTCCATTCTAGGCGTTACAGGGAAAATGTCAACTTTGTGATGCACATAAATTACTGCCATGAGGATGTATATTACAGCAAGACTGATAGGGAATTATTCTGTCACTTGAACAACTTTTCTAATTTTTTTGTAATACATACCGGAATAAGAATTTACCAAGTTGTAAACTAGTTTATACACAACACAAAGGCCAGAGGTTTAAAATGTTTGTACTGTATTCCATGGCAAACCTATTCTTGTCGAAAATGTTAATAGATTTACAGAATAGAGTCACTTGTTCTTTTCTCTTTTTTTTGTCAAATTTGGAATGGCAATTTTAGTATAGATTTCCTGGACTTCCAATGCACATGTAAAGACTGGTGGTTTTGAAACATAACAATCACAATACTATTTGGTGGGGCATGATCATTTTCAAAATCTCTAGTGCTTAGTGAAGTATTTGTGCTTCAATAGATGATTTAGCAATGAAAGGCAAATTGTTGAAATATTTTTGTTTTACTTTTTTCATATTTATTTTACATAGATTACAAAACAAGTTGAGATATGTGACAAGTACTTACGTCAGCCCATGGCATGTTTTGGTCCCCGCGGAAGAGAGAGCTTGTGAGTTCAACAGACAATCGTTTCTTGTAGTCCTGTGGTTTGTCCTCAGACATACGGAACAAGACAGCGGCTGCATATGTGGCTGTAAACACAAAACAATAGGATTTTATAATATAGCGAGATAAGGTTTGTAATTTGGATATTTGTTAAGGCATGTGGTTTAAAATGGTTGCGTGACTTAAAGGCGACAGTGTATTTAATAGTTGCAAACATTGTACTAGCATATAAAACAATTGAACTATATTTTAAAGGAAGTGATTTCCCAGATAAAAAATCAAAATAAATGAGAATTATCAAACGCTTATCTGGGATGATCCATTATCAATTTTTTTCTACTCAAAACACTTAACACTTATCCTGCTTATCAAAGGGAATTTTAAAAACATGAACAAAATTAGATTGCAAAATGTCCACTAGTCCTGTGGAATTTTTGCGACCTGGTTTTAACTATAGAACTTACCAACTCCCTCGTTTCTTGAATGTAACAGTTCTGTCAATGGCGCTGTGGCCCCCTCCTGTTCAATCAGCTCTGCCCCTTCTTTGTCAGAAGCTAGTTCACAAAGGACACCAGCGGCGACCCTCTGGATGTTCTCGACGGGTGAATATAACAACTGTTGATGGAAAGGTTGAGAAATTAGAATTATCAAATGGAAACAATAACATCAACTAATACAAATTGTTACAGTTTTAACAAGCAGTCTATTGTAATGAATTCTTTTTTATATTTCAGGTTGATATCAGTTTAGATACATATTTGCTTTGATTCAGTTAGCCATAAATACAGCAATATTTCCTTCTAGGTCTTATCAAGTATTAAAACAATATACCTCGCTAATTATTTTCACACATAACCCTTTTCTTGTTTATCCTGAGCAGTGATCTTACCTGAACAAAGAGTGGTATGCAGTTAAGCCCCCTGATTACAGCTCGGTTGTGGGCTTCACGGGCGAGGATGTGAAGAGCACCAACTGTACCCTCCACGATTTCTTCCATACGAACACCGTCAACGTATCCTGACCCTTGGCCATTAGAACTGATGGATGCTCTCTGTAAAACAACGGGAGAATTGATTTCCTTTCCAAAAACTGTCCTCTCAAAGTCAAACACTGTTTCAAGAACTAAGCAATAACAAAAAAGCTCCTTAACCTGTTAACACATCAATGTGTTTGCTTAAAAGGACAAATGTTTCTGAACAGTTTCAAAATACAGTAAAGTTGAGCTTATAATATCTAGGACAGTCCACAATTACAACCACCTATTTTTGGACCAAAACATCTCATTTCATTGTAATTCTTGCTATTAAGACTGTTACAATCTTAGGACCAGTTTTGTCCGTCCTGATGGTTGTCTTATTTGTGAACTCCACAGCAGCATCTATGAACATTTTCTTTGTGTAGACAAGTGACTTACCCTTTGTGTGTCTTGGTGTGCTCGTATCATTAACTGTACAATTCTTGGCAGGGCTCCATGTTCCCTCAATGGGGCGTGGTTGGCTGGGCAGAGGGCGAGGTTACGAATGAGCCCGACAACAGCCTTGATAAGGGGCCAGCGGCTTGGTGGGTGAAGCAACTTGACAAGGACTGGGAGACCGTAATGGAGACGTACTGCATTCTGGGCCATCTCAGCCTCATGATGGCGAGCAGTCAAATGACGTAAGGCACATACCTACAAAAAACAAAATTTAATAATATAAGCACTGAAAAATATGTGGTCAACTTAAGCACTATAAAAACTACAGTAATTAAATCATTAAGTATATTTAGATGAAAGAAACCACAAAATGTGTTAAGGAACAAACATACACACAATTAATCCACAGATGATCTAAGAAAAAGTACAATTTGTTCAGTAAAGGTACCCAGACAATATAGAAAATCAATAAAGAGAAGTTGTTAAGTTTAACATTCACTTACAGCTGGTTCTGTGATGTCCTCTCGATCACCTGCCTGTAAGATTGTGCGCACAAGAGCTTCAATACCTCCAACCTGGCACACCAGCATCTTGTTTCTCATGTTGTTGCACGTGAGATTGGACAAGATACCCGAGGCACAGGTCACCACATTGATGTCATTGGAGGACAAGAGCTGTACAAGCATCTGTAGTAACGCTTCAATATTGTCCTGGAATAAGAAGTTAAATAAGAATTACAACATGGTACCCGGTTGTATCTGGCCAGTATTAACAGCTGAACTATGAGATAGATAACACAAAGAAGTTTTAATAACACACTTGTAAACTTGGCATGAACGTCTTAAATAGTTGAAATTTGTAAAGGTGATCTGATTAATTCACTCCACTTAATGCCACGTAATTTTAAAAGGCCAGTTTTCATTCTTCCCTTTATTTGGTTCTGAAGACAAGCTTAACCTTCAACAAATAAAAAATGTTTAAACTAAAGTACTTACACATTTAGTGGCAGCGTCGGACAAGTTTCTCAGTGTCCATAGACAATTCTGGACCAATCTCTGACTGCCATGTCCAAGATGATTGGCTAGGGCTTGCATACCACCTGAAAAAAGGGGATTTAAAAGGAGGTTAATAAGGGCCTATGGGTACAAAACATATTTCTTACTGAATCTTGTTTTGGTTTTGACGATATTTAACGAGGGAGCTTATTTGATATTTAAGTCAATCTCCCATAAGGCCCTCAATTTATTTTACTTTGAAAATCACGCTCGAATATGTTCCTGGAACCAACCAGTACTAAGCAATAAGGGTAAAGTTTCTTGCTCAAGGAAACAACAGGGATTGTTGATGGGGCTCAAACCCACTACCTCCACATTACAAGTTAGACGTGCAACCCAGTGCACCACACCGCCACTGTGAATGTCTAAAGTCAATATACTACAGTGTGAGGTCTATTTTTCTTTATCCTGGTAATACATTTCTATGTTAGACAAAGGAAAAATCATGGCTTTACAGTTCTAATATATAAGTGCCAAAGAGTAGTCGTAGATTTTACCTGCTTCAACAACGGCTGGTTTGTTACTTGGACAGACTGAGAGGACTTTCAAAACTCGAGATGTGGTCCACAGTAGTTTCTCGTAGGTGTATGAACGCATGACACGTACAAGCTCTCCTGGCCCTCCACTTGCAAGTATGATCAACTGTAGGACATAAAGAAATGAAGTTAACATGACACAACTAGCAGCTTGCGAAAAACACAAGGCACAAAAATTCTCCACGTCCTTGTCCTGCTTATGATAGGGTATGGTTAAAAACAAGAAATACACACCGCAGATTGCAACATTTACACTCATCCTGTATCCAAAACCATTTAGAAAGGACAAGTGGAATGGTCATGCCTGGAACATTAACATCAAAATTAAATGAATGAAACCGTAACAATGAAACATCTTTCAGTAAATACAATATAAATAGCCAAGACTCATTTTCAAAGCATAGATCCTTTCAGAGAAGTGTGCCAGAAGTGAACTGGAATAAGGAGTTGTTTAACTTTTTCTGTTGGGTTGGTTACTATTTATACTAGACTTTATTTATTCCTGCACATGGCCAGGTTTGACATTGCAGTTTTAGACCCTTACCTTGCTTTCTTGGTTGCCATAAGCCAAGATTTGGAGACAGTCTGTGGTAATGGCAAGGAACTTCACGTTGTTACGCTGTAAAAGCGCCACCATCTTTTGCAAGCCTCCAGCAAGTCGTACTGCCATCTTGGATCCATCTTGGTGCAGTAGAAGATTGTGTAGGGTTGTGATCGCGTAGAACAACACTGATTCAAGAGGGGAGCTATGAAATAGATAGAAAGAAACAGGTTAAAACAGAAATACAGATTTTTGTTTAGGTAGACACTGTTAAAGTTAACTTAGGAAATTAGACAAATTCAGGAAACAGTGTACATTTTACCAAGGACTCATATTGCAGAACCAGTGTACTTGTTTGATTTTCTAACTTCTCAAACAGGATCCAACTCTCAGGAACAAAACACGTTTGAACAAAAACTAGAACAAAATCTAGGATCAATGACATGTTGAGAACAAGGAATAATATGTTGGGTCAGACATACCTTAGAAGCTTTACAAGAGCTGGGATGCCTCCTGATTTGAAGATGGCTAGTAGCCCTTGTCTGTGATGTGAGAGATTGTGTAATGTACCGGCTGCACAGCGTGTGGTCTCTGTGTCGTTTGTGTTACTCATGGCTCGAACCAGAGCAGCAACCATCTGTGGCGAATTCATGATGGCCGCACGACTCGCTTCCTTTTTGGACAGCTGGTGCACCATCATGGCTGCCTGACTGACGACGACTTGATCATCATCACAGAGAAGCTTGGTCAGTTCTGGGATGGCACGAGTGGCAAGATCTGCATCATCCTGGTTAAAAAGATCCATGATAATTGAGAAATAATGTCTTGGACAATACACAAAAAAGTTGCTATTTTTTTTTAACATATTAAAAATGTATGCTACTTGGGAAAACATCAAATCCACATATAGTGTTGAAACCATATTAAAACCATTATAAGCTAACATTGATATTAAAACCATTTTAAGCTAACATTGATATTTTAACCATTTTAAGCTAACATTGATAGATCTGTAATTTACATTTTCGTGTA
>ENA-OREC01000420-OREC01000420.1-marine-metagenome-genome-assembly--contig:-NODE-420-length-16153-cov-14.783279_pt1 | contig 16153 bp, 18 predicted proteins | sample MGYA00248626_ERZ508543 | MGnify/ENA primary metagenome ERZ508543 (study PRJEB26211, sample SAMN05518279) | marine metagenome | isolation source: Puget Sound, Washington, USA | host: Bankia setacea...
GGTCAAGTGTATTACAAGTAAATAATAACAAGTATATCAACTGGTCAAGTGTATTACAAGTAAATAATAACAAGTATATCAACTGGTCAAGTGTATTACAAGTAGTTGACTAGTAACTAGTAAATACAAATGTTTGTGTGGTCATGCTTTATAAAACACCCTATGGCATATTTCTTTCACAATAACACTATGTTTTAAGTACATCTAACAAACGTGTAAAAATTTACTTTTCACAAAAATGGGACACTCTTAGATACAGATACCAGTAGTTGATCAGTAAATAACAAAGAAGGAAATCTTTCAAAATGAACGTTTTACTGTTATTGTGATTTGAAAACCATAAGGATTTTGAAATTTTGCAAGACTTAAAGAATCTCTCCATATGGTCTTATCTCTGACTTATCTCTCTTTCTGTTTCAAACTTCCTTTAGAAACGAAGGTCATCAATTGGCGTCATGAGTGATGATTAGGAAACTCCCATGTGCCTGTGAACAATCCTGATAAAGTATAACGCTCTGTAGAAAGGGGTGTAAAACTTCTATTATACCGTGGACTCATTGCTTTGTCTAATAATGACATCTTAAAGTCCCTGCTATTGTACTGGTCAGACCAAGAGAACTTAATGATAGTCATTTGACCCCTTTGTCTGACATTGAAACTGACCTTTATCTGGCTTTTGACCAGCATCGCATGTTTCTGTATTCTATATGGAAACTTCCTGTACATATATTAATTTCTATAATGTATTAAACAATTCTTTTTACTTTGGGGAGGTTTAGTCTTACCACTAGAAAACAGATGCAAACAATAGAGTTGATATGGACTAAGAGGGGGTTGTTTGGCAATTGTTGAGGTAGAAATCAGAACGCTTATCAGCATGAAGGTGTTACTGCCCTAGAAATACTAGCCTGTTTACCATAGTTCCATCTTTTCTATTACAGAGTTGGTTGACTGTGACAAGGTAGATGAAGGATGTAATGGTGGGCTCCCATCCAATGCCTACAAGGAAATTGAACGACTAGGTAAGACATTGTGAAGGGGGTTACAAAACTTAACACAAAGTGGGTCACCGATACAGTGTATTACCTCTGAAATAAATAAAACATATGACTAATCACATACTATAGGGATGGAAGCAGTAACTAAGTACATTCTCTAGAGACTTAAATGGTTAGGGTTTCACTTAAACTAATTATAGGCCAGCAATTGTAGGTACAGTTATCTTTAATTGTTTGTATAAAATATTTGGAATCATTGAATAACCAATTCAGTGTCAGTGTCCAATCAAACTTTCCATCCATTTAGTTATATATGAAGTATGGGGTGTAATTGTGTAAAATTGAAGCTATTTAAGTGCTGTTTAATTAAGTGTTATTGTATCATGTACTGTAACTAGTGTAACCATATTGGTGTGTATGTATACTGTGTAGGTGGTTTGGAGACAGAGGGTGACTACAAATATGAAGGACATGATGAGACATGTGAGTTCAAGAAGAAGAAAGCCAAGGTTTACATCAATGACTCTGTGTCCATCTCCAAAGATGAGAAAGGTAGGCATAATCATCCTCTCTTTCATTTTTTGCTTTTGACACTTCACATGTTATCTTTAAAACTCTTTTTTGTTTTTTTGTTTAGGCGACTATTGAAAAGAATAGGTATGTCCTGTAATCAGATAGGGTATGCATTGAGTTTAGCTAAACATGCTTTTACATGTATATACCCAACTAGTAAATGTTAAACAGCATGTCCTCTGTGCATGATCTTGTCATATATCGCTCAACATCTGTTAATTGAAACTCTTAATTGCCAAAAATCATCAATGTTATTTGAAATATGTTTGCTTATTGTAGTTAAAAATTCTCTGCTATTAAGTATAGTTTATAGTGTGTGAGGTTTACATCTGTTTATACTATGATATCAACATGTTTTTGACATTTTCCCTTGAAGAAATGGCATCATGGTTGGCTGTAAATGGACCCATCTCTATAGGAATCAATGCCTTTGCTATGCAGGTATGTAATAACTTAATTCTAAACTAAAACATTAAAATGTGCACAACTTGATGGCTTTATTGGTAGAGTTTCAGATGGTGAAAAATGCCCTCCAAAACTGTTATTACTGGTTAAGAAACACAGTTAGGTGAATTTGCCATTCTTATATGGTTGAAATACACCCCCAACCCCAAATTAAAATAGGAATAGTTCTAAAGTATTTCAAACAAATCAAACAACTTACTAAAATTTAGTAAAACCGTGTTACAATTGGATGTCTTATATGATTGAAAAGAAACTGCAGTACAGTTTGTTGAAGAGTTGTTGTATCTTGTGATGACATTGTCTTAAGACCTTACCATTACCAAGAAGAGAGTAAAAGACCTAAGTGTTCATGTACATACACTTAAAGTTGACTAGATAAAGTTGGATATCTTCAACTATTATAGCAATGTATAGTAAGGTGGTATAGCAATATTTCTATTGGTATGTACACAACAAATAAATGTTCCCATACTGGTAGGAAAAATGCTTGACTTTGTGATTAAAGTAATGTCAGATGTGTTTATGTCTTATAGTAAATACATATAGATATAGTAGAATATGGTAATGCTATCTTCCAACTGACTCTAACTTAATGCATCAAATTTTCATAGAAGCTTTTCAGTTGTTTAAAATCAGAATAAAAACTTACTGATGAAATCACAAACCAAACAAAAACCCTCACAAATATGGCCACAAACCCTCACAAATATGGCCACAAACCCTCACACATATGGCCACACACCCTCACAAATATGGCCACAAACCCTCATAAATATGGCCATAAACCCTCACAAATGTCTACAGAGATAAACACTATATAAGTTAAGTTATAACAGACCTTCATATAAGCTGTTTGTTAAAGGTTAGATAATGATTACTGTATTGTACTGTTATGTTTGTAGTACTATGAGGGAGGTATTTCCCACCCATGGAAGCTATTCTGTAACCCCAAGAGCCTGGACCATGGTGTACTCATTGTTGGATATGGAGTTGGTAAGTTAGATTAATATATAATGATCAGTTGTTGGGTATAGTTTACTTTTACAAGGGTTTATGTAATATGTATATTTCTAAGTTGTAGTGACTATTTGATGAAAGTTAAAATATGAAATCATGCTCCATATGGACAGTCCCAAGAACCACTTAGTGATATACTGTGAACTTGTTAATGTTCAATGGCATACAATGTTGTTTTCCTAAATAGAGATTTTCAAAGGCACATTAGTTAATAAGACATTTTATTTTGTGATTCAGCTGTCCTTCAAAATTCACGAATGATAAAAGCTCCACGAATAATAAAGATTCAACAGTTAATACATGTACTGTCTGTATTTACCAAGAGAAGCTTCATGCAATATCAACACTGCAGTGTGCACCATATATATATATATATATATATTTCAGTTGATAATATAACATCACTATTCTACATTGTTGTTTATTAGAGAGAGAAAAAAGAAGAGTATTTTAAAACTCTATATGATAAAACTGTATGACTTTCAGAGGGTAGTGAACCTTACTGGATAGTGAAGAACAGCTGGGGAGAAGACTGGGGAGAGAAGGTAAGCTAGTTTAAGAACTAAAGTAATTTCACTTTGCTAACCTAATGTAAACACTGCTGTCAGGAATTAACAAAATTGGTCTTTTTGTTGGATTGTTGTAAAACTTGTCCCTATCACTATTAATCCAGATCGGTAGTTGTAGTTAGTAGGTTGGTTTTCTATTTAAAATTTCCTTTCAGAGTTTTGTCCCTTATATCAATTAACCTGCAGTTGATTATAGCTTAGCTTTGCAATGTTCTATGTTCCATAGATTTTGAGTAATCTGTGTGAGATGTAACAATTATTTTATTCAGATACAATTTGAAAAATGAAAAGAATAAAGTGATCAAAGAGCTTGCACATGTTACAGAAAACATTCAATAATGAAGCATTTAACATACATATTGATGCGTTTTATTATGCTCTCCGAAGGGGGAAGCATATAGTCGCCGCTTTGTCCGTCCGTCTGTCACAGAACCTTGTCCGGCAAATAACTTAAAAACTACTATTGCCATTTAAATAAAATTTGGTATATAGATAGTTGGCATGACGAGAAGTGCTGTGCACAAGAACCATAATCCTACCCTGTATAGATTCAGAAGTTTATTGTACATAAAGGCCACCGGCCCATCATACAATATTCACATAAATAAGCATATATACAAACATAGTTGTGTACATTTACAGTGTTATCTCCCCATAACCATTTTTCATAATTGATGCCTGTCCGGGCCATATCTTGAAAAGCACGAAATGAAACATGGTTTATAGATAGATGGCAGTGAGTGGAAGGGCAGTGCACAAGAACCATAATCCTACCTTGTATATTTACAGAGTTATTTCCCCTTAACTTTGTATTTGACATAATGGATGCCTGTCTGAGCAATATCTTGGAAAGTACAAAAGGGATTGAAATGAAATTGGTACATACATAGATGTTAATAAGAGGAAATGCAGAAGACAAGAACCATAATCCTATCTTACATTTTACTTGAGTTATCTCTCCTTAATACTTTTCATAAAAGGTGGTTTTCTTTGTCATGTCTTAGTTTACAAGTGGTGTTTGACTACAAGATCTGCCTTTTATAGACAATAGGCATTTGGGGAGCATTCCTCGCTTCCAGCAATTTCCTTGTTGCACTTGTGTATTTCAACATATATGTATATCAATTTGTATTTACAGGGTTATTACCGGGTGTATAGAGGATCTGGTGTGTGTGGCCTTAATGAGATGTGTACATCTGCTGTCGTTGAATAAACAAGTGTATACCAGCAGTGGGAAGCAAAGATTGTTCAACAGTTTTTTTCTTGAAACTTTATATACGTGAAAAAGATCATTTACTCTAGAATTTTAAGTTGCATTTCAGTCAAAACAAAAACCCATTGACAATGTAGCGTCATTTGCAACTTCATTCTTTATATGGAGGAATATTGAATACAAAGAGTATTGTTGTGTTCATGAACAGGTTGGAATTGTCTGAAATCATGGTTGTATTGTTTAAGGTTTTGTAATCTCTAGGGCTCAGTGTTAAATAAATGATATGAATTCCATGATCATTATACAGCTTTGAACAAGTTTGATGTCACAGGTTGTATGCGTTATACTGTGTGAATCATGCCTTTAAAACTAATGTACTCATTCATTTCACTAACATTGTGTACTGTTAAACACATTTAGATGTATATTTTTGTATTTCATTATTTGTGTGATTTCTATCTGCTGTCAGTTCTATTGTATTAAATGACATTGTGGAGTGTCTCTTTAAATAACTGTTAACTAAATGTAAAAGTCTTTCGATGGCTCAAAAAGTGAACAAATAAATATCTTGAAAATGATTTGATTTAAAAAAATGTTATCCAAACATGATGCTTTAATAATAATGAAATCCACATCCATTTATAATTGTAATCTAGGTTTAAATTGCACTAAATAGTTTTCTACAAGTGTCAAGAGAAAGTAATTGTGTTGCTTAACAATAAAAGTGTGTGTTTGTTATTTTGTCACAAAGTTCTGTATATTTTATGCTCATGTTTGTTTACCTTTATGCACATTTTATATATACTGTATTGTTGTAAGTGTTCACGTTGTGTTATGTGTGATATGTCTACAAAGTTAAGGAAATCTGAATACATTTTAAAGATCAACTATCGAACCTATGTTGTATAGTTGGACAATAAGTTACTATTAAAGTTTCTACTTATTAAATGATCTTCAAACCCAAAGTACTGAATTATTCATTCACAAGTTTTTGACATACATTTATAACTTAAAACTGGTTTGTGTAACATTTGTAAAGCATGTGTGATAATTTGTAGGGTATTCTTTAGGTTGTTGATTTTTCCCTTTACTAATTCTGGCCGGACCAGCTAATTGGACTTTTTTCTCTAAATTGTGTATCTGACAGACTTAGTACTGATATGGTTAGCTATTGTTTGTCTTATAACTCGTCAGATGGAGGCTCCTTGCTTAAACTCAACATAAATATGATACAATTCTTTGCCACTTATTTCATGTTTCTCTGTGTCAGTCTTGTTTTTATACAAAATGAAAACAAAAGTTTGAATAAAAGTGTCACATCTTAATCTTTTGTCTTCTGTGTTTTGATTATAAACTACTGGTGCAGATATACAAAAGGCAGCATGCAGTAAAGATTCCAAACATAAAATTAACATTCATTTTTATTCAAAATCAATAGTGTGAGAATAACATCTGCCTTTCCTTAATAATGAACGGTTCTTAAATAATTCCCATGTTTAAGTCTGCTTTTCAAATTCAACCAATATTAAAATGTACTGTAATAACGGTTACACCCATACATGGAAAGTTGGAAACTCCACAGAAGTGTTGGCATTGTTATACTGACAAGTATTGGTCCATGGGAGACAACTAACTGTTTTCATGCAAACTCCACATTATCTTCAAATGGTAGAAAGGCATTAATGTGTTATGCGCTGGTTTGTCTATAAATGCTAATTCTTAAAGGCTTCTAATGTCATGATTTGGATGCTGATAACATAACAAGTCTTAGTGATAGTTATGTAGTGTGGAAAAAAAAGTTTTACAAGTAAAGTTCCAATAGTTCACTCCCTTTTACTTTAGCTTGATTTCAAGAAACTTTGGGAAACGCATCCCTTCCAAACCAATGGGTTGACACAAATCTATAAAATAAAGAGAACAAAGACTTAAGTGTTTCAAATGAAATGTGATTTAATTGATTCTACATGGGACAAGATTATAATTGTTAACACATGTACAATATTTTATGGAATGAAACAATCACTGAATACAAAAGTTATAAATTCAATCCTCAAACCATGAAGAACTGACTCTGTATGATATTGAGGCAGTATTGTTCCACTGATTATTCAAGGAGTTAGTAGAATAAAACTAAACATATTGAATGGTATGTACAATGAAGAAAAACAAAATCCTGCTAATTGGTACCTAGATCTATCGTGAACACATCAAACAAATATTGAGTCCATGTGATAGATCTACAAAAAATCAACAAGGGTAGCTATGTAACAAATTGCACAAGACACTTTCATCAAAATTCAATGCAAGATTTGTTATTTTTCCTTCACAAACAGCGGTACAAAGTCTGTATATATTAGCGACTGTCACATAAATGAGTGCACAAGGCGTGTGTGTAGTGATCTACTGTGTGGTGCTTCCTGAGGTCCCCGATGGTTGTTGGCCGTACTGTGCTGCTGCTGCCTGACCATACCACTGCTGATATTGCTGATTCCAGTTAGCCCACTGTCCCTGATTATAGGCTCCCCATGCTGCATTATAAGCCTGAGACTGCTGGGTGGCATCTGTAGTAGTTGCAGGTTGTTGTGCTGCAGTCTGTCCATAACCCCACTGTAATAAAATTAGGTATGCATTAGTAAATGCGAAACAACTATCTACATTTATTGTTACAAATTGCACTAAGTAAACATTCCTCTTAAAATCCACTCTATTACAAAAAAAGAAACAAGCTCAACCATTCTATAACATTGTAAATTTAGATGTTACTAACAATTTCGACGGTACATCGAAAACTTTGTTGATGACTGCCTGATTAGTGTTGGTGAATATTGACTGTTAATTACCTGTCCGTATCCTTGTGTTCCCCATGTTTGTCCAGGCTGTGCTCCCCAACTCTGTTGACCAGCCTGCTGGCCCCATCCTTGTTGCTGACCTTGCTGGCCCCAGCCCTGGTTATAACTACCAGTACCACTGCTTTGATAGTTCTGCATAGCCCCTGAGCCTTGACTGTAGCCCTGAGACTGACCACTTTTACTGCCGCCTTTGTTATAGCCATCACTTGACCCGTAGCTACTACCACTGCTGCCTCCCCATCTACCACCACCACTCTGTAACACACAAAACATACAAGCTTAAAAGGCCATAGTTTGATTTTAATTCTTTAAGTTTCATTCAAAAATCATTTAACTCAAAGAGCACAATGGTGCCATTTCCTTATCATTAGTTTGGTAAACTTAATTGGAGTCATGAAACATGTATTGTTTACAAGGAATAAACTAATTCAGACTCATAAAACTCCAAAAAACCCTAGTTAAACATACATAGTTTAATAACTTACCCTGTTATCCCTGCCACCACTAGAACTACGTTCTTCACGGCCACCACCACTGCCACCACCACCACCACTGCCACCACCACCACCACTACCACCACTCCATCTCTCATTCCTGCTTTTTTCTCCACCTTGTCGACCACCAGAGCGATCATTGCGGCCACCACCTATGGAGAAAACAATGGTGTTTATGAGTACTAGAATATTCAATTTTAATGAATTTGTAAAGTTAAAAAGTTTACAAAAAAAGCTTACACCTTTGGATACTGTTCTACTAAACCATTTTTGCAACACTTTAACTTACACATACCATTTAGGCTTCTAGTCTTCTAATATATTAATTGAACAATATTTCAAATACAATTTAATATTAACTTAAACTTCTATAAATTGAGTGCATCTTATTTTTGTGTCCGACAGCAATTTGATCATGAAAAAATCCAAGAGTGCTTGCTACAGTCACTTGCTACAGTAAGCATATATACTAGACTTACCCCATCTGTCCTGTTCACCTCCCCATCTGCCTCCACCACTTCTGTCTCCTCCTCCACCTCCCCAACGACTACCACCACCTAAAACACACAGTCAGTATATAACATCTTATCTATTCTGTCTGTCATAAAAATAAATTGTCCAAAGCCGTCACATACACTGCTTTTAAAAGTAATTATTGGATGTACAATGTTATTCAAACGGAAAACAGCACATAAACAGAATAAATAGTTAAGTCAGATTTTAGACTACCTATCAAATTAACTGAAACAATGTAGGCAGCACAATTTTCCCCTTCAGCCAAACTAAGTGCATTGAGGTTTTTAAGAAATAATCATACAATCGAATAGAATTGAATTGTGAACAACGCACTGTATTGACCCAGACAGTAAAAGCTCTCCGATAAGTATATTGTATAAGGTATGTCTAAATAACCACATGTGTAGTGTTAATCATATGTGGCAATCTTGATTTGTACTCTTCTTTTTTATGCTGCTATTACTTTTGCGAGTACATTTTGAGAGTAACATTTCAACTGTGGATAATAATCAGACAACTATAACTGAAGGATAACCCTCATAATGTACAATAACACGCAGCTGTACCTCTTTCTCCACCATCCCATCGTCCACCACCCCGACCACCTCCTCCACGTCCACCACCACCTTCCCATCTTCCACCTCCGCGACCACCACCACCACCACTACTACCTTCCCAGCGTCCACTACTGCCTCCACGCCTGTCGTTACCTTTACCAGCATCACTCCATCTACTTTCACGACTACGGTCCCTTTCTCTATCTCCTGTAACGATATAAGGACAGTGAATATATGACAATTAGTAAAGCATGAAGGGTTGGCTTTTTAAACTCATTTCTATATGGTAGATAATTAAAAACAAAATAGGGACTGAAACCGTAAATTTGAGGTACTACGTAATGCTTTACTCAAAGTGAAATAACTAAATCTGCTTCAACTTTCAGAGAGACAACTTTCTAAGCCACTGAAATAAAAACAATGTTATTTAGATACTTCAAATCTAGAATAAGAATGAGATCATGGTATAAATGTAACAGATGAGAAAGCTAGTCTTACTTCTATCTCTATTTTCATATCCTCCTCCACCTCCCTCTCTGAACCTTTTGACAGGTGGTTGAGAGGGTTCTGGAGGGGGTAAGTTCTTCTGGCCTTCCTCACGGTACTTCTCTACAAGAGTCTCAGCTTCTTCACGTTCTACCTCAGTGAACTGGACCTCATCAAACAACATACCAACATCAGGTACTGTGAAGTTAGCTGAAATATTACCCGTCAAATATGGTGTTATCACTTTGTGGCATGAAATTACAACCCTTGCAACAACTTTCCTTTCATGCCATTCTCTCCCCAAATACCAGTCCACACCTACCCCAAGTTTTCACTAGCCTAGGGAAGAAGGTTGCAAGGGTTGGGGAGTACAGAGTATCAGAGTTGAGACAAGCATAAATCCAACAGTAATAGGTGGATAGGTTGAACATGAGTGCTACAAGAGGGTACAATAGTTGCATCTTGCCCTACCTTTCATTTCATAAATGGCTTTCTCTGGAACCTCCTTTCCTTCCACGTTTTGTTGTTTCTCTAATCTTGTTTTGTACTCTTCATCCTCGGGCACGATCACAATAGCTCTTCTAGAGAAGCCTTCAAACGGCTGCATTTTACGTCGTCTTGCTGATGCATACACATTTGTCTACCATGGCAGAGAATAGATTCGATGGTTAAGTATTTGGCTATTGATATGACTCTCGCCATGACGCCGAGGCCCAACATGGAGCCACAGCGCTAGTATTTCATAGTACAGCACACCTAATGTGCCATTCAATTGATAAAACTGAAAATCTGCAATAGTCCAACAGAATGTGGGTATTAGTGAAGATCTGTGGACAGTTGGTTGTATACTTACCCATCAGATGGCCTGAAAATGACTGAGAGAACATGGATCTCATGTATGTACACATAGTAGCCTGTAGCTTCATACACAGACAAATTAGTATAGAGGACTATTATAGGCATACAACTGCAGCTCAACAATCTGACTACAGTGATGCATTATGGCACAATCCATATAATCTTACGGTCAGTCCGGCAAACATAGCTTACTTACCTTATAGGATGTAATTATAAATCTTTGGGCACACATATGGTCAGTGAGATAGAGTCTTTCATACATAACGTACATAATAACAATGTGAAATACATATATTTGTTCACATAACAATGATCTAAGTAAAGTTCTACTGATCTAACAACATGATAACCAATCTGGTGAACCATCCAACATCTCATTTATATAAACTCTACAAATAAATGATTCACAACTTGTGAAAAATAGAAATAGCAACAAGGCAAAATACTGAGCTTATTGTAGGTATGCGGTGCATAGAATGTTTCTAGAGCCTTTATTGCAACAACTTCAATAGCAAAATACATAAATAGTAGTTGTGAAGACAAAGGTAAAAACTAGAGCATTTACAATAAAGCAAAATTAGAAATTAAGACAGTTGTGTATCTGGTATAATGGGGTTTTGCTTGGTTAGTTGGTATCGTCACAGATAGGTTCTAGATGATGTTGATTCTGATCATAATCTCTGTGTTCTAGTATTACATCTAAACAAATGGTGGTCATGGTGTCGTTGGAAACGTTCTTATTGCTGTCAAGAATGAACAGAAAATGATGCGCTTTGCTAGACTACATAAAGGTTTACTAGGTACAATTGTTCAACCCATAAGTCATATTGTTAATTTTACTAAGCAGCAAATGCTATGTAGATATATGTGCAGATACAGCATCCAATGCTTCGTCCTTTCACCACTAACTCACCATGTGATAAACACATGTTACAGAAACACTGAAAATAATACAAATATCTCAAGGTGCACAGATGCTTAGATTGTAAAACATATCCCATATTTACAATTAGTTGCTATTGACACTTGCACAAGTCTAAACTTACACATTTGCTAATACTAATTCTGAACAAGAAAGTTGATATAGCAGAGAAGTGCAGAGTCAGGTAAGAACACCTTGTCAATAATGTTCCATTGCAGGATACATTTACTTGGATCGACATGCAGGCAGAGATTGGCGGCAAACCTTCGCTACACTTAATATAAAACCAATACTTGAGTTCCATAATTGTAAAGGGAAGTCCACTTAATACAATGTTGCCTATATCTATGCTTTATGTGGTAATGTTACTGTATCATGCTAAGATACTAAATATCCCTGAAAACAAAGTCGAATACATCAATGCAAATCAAAAGTTTAACAGTGTGACTCTACACTATGACCGAATGTGTGCCAAAAGAATTGTATCCCTGCCCTCACTAGGTGCCTACATTCTCGCTAGATGGTTAAAAGAGTATTATAACTTACCTGTATAACTTGATTCCATCTAGACCTTACGTTTTTAAAGGTAGAAAACTTACCGTTACTCACCTAGTATACTGTGTGTTAATTTGACCGCTGAAATAAAACTGGGACAATAGATAGTTCACAGTAATATACTTACAGGACACTGTTTAACACCTATAGCATGTACCTGTGTATTATAAAACTATTCAAAAATGTAAATAAGTATTCACTAAGTTACGTCCTTCCAACTTCTGGGATATCTGCATGATTACAGCTGGTACAGTTATTCATGTGGACAGCACTTTTCTATCATCTGTGTCACTGGTAACTTGTGTAGTTCCAGGTACCAGCATGTCTGGTTCCAGCTGCACCACAGCAGACATGCTATGATATATGAAGACCCTATGGACAATCTGGCCAAAGACATACCTGGTCAATGATGTAATTTCTCTTTCGTTTACTGGCCATCTCCAACATTCTGTTCAAACACTTGGTAGCTTTATCAATCAGTGTGTCCCATCTACCAGCATAGTTTCGCTTCCTTGGCAAACCCATCACCTGTGAACAAAACCATTCAGTTGCATAAAGGTCACTTAATCTTTATCTCCATTTAATATTTTGATTTTGAGAGAGAAAAAATAGACACACATTGAACTGGCTTAAAGATATCATATATATGTATGATAGTATTTGCCTGTTCAACATTAGTTAACATTCTTTTGTTCAATATGTAAGATGGATGAATTACATGTAATGCCACCTTAGATTCTTGACAGTTTTAAGTATTTACACCAAAACACTGAAACAAATATAGTAACATGATTACCTTCATTTTATCAATGATGAAGTTTGTACCCAGAATATTAAACTTTGCATTAGGATTCTCCTGGTTGTACTTCTCCACCCAGGTTGTCTTTCCACTAGCAGGTAGACCCACCATCATAATCACCTGTAAAATATGTACCATAACAATGTAACAATGGTAAACACTAGGGCTGACTATTGCAGCCAAATTTACTATCACGATAGTTATCGATAGTCAAAAGTACTATCACGATAGATTACCAATAGTTGACTTCACTATTGCGATACTACCACGATAGTTTACATACTGTATATTTTCAATCAGTTGATTAAACAGTTTATGTTAATAAACAGACACATTATGAAAATGTTGCTCTGTCAACCTTTCCTTCGCTTTTGACGAAGCCATAGTAGTTCCAAGCGACGGCCTTTCCCTTAGGGGTGTCAACAATTTAATCGAGCTTGCGTTTGCAGACGACATTTTTCTCGTAATGGTATTGTCAGAAGAATGCCAAATACTCCCGTCCAGTATAAATGCCATTTCTCGATTTCTAAATAGATTCTATATTAATTTCAATTTAGTTAAACAAGTTCTATATTTTTACACGGCATTTAACTTTTAAAAAAACGACACCACAGGAAGTCTTGGGTGGATAGACTATCGGCTATAGTAATGATAGTGTGAAATAGCAATCGACTATTGACTATCTTGCCTGCAACAATCGAGATAGGTCGATAGTATCTACTATCGTTACACCCCTAGTAAACACCTCATGTTGATGAAACTATATGTAATAACTACCAAAGTGTAATATTTCATATATACCAGTTGGCTTGGTACTTTTCAACACTATATTACAAAACTGGATTAAACGAACAAGGACAGGATTTAGAAGATTCCAGACTGACTTGTCTACACCCCAGCCTTGTTTGTATATTAAAGCTGCTATAACAGAGGTGAAAGGCAAAACTTGTACTTACCTCACAATCCTCTCTTTTATCTGGCTGCTGAGATCCCTTCACCCTCTCCTCCTCTACTACAGTATTAATAAATACATAGCCTTCCTGTAGGGGGAAGTGCGGCTCTTCCTAGAAAACAACACCGTAGATATAGTACCAAACTGCACCAACTTAATAGTAAAAATTACCTAATATGGTAACCAGCTTGTGTTAATATGTGGTAGCTCAATTAGATATCCAAGTTCAGCTCCATTGGATTAATCATGTTTGTTTCTGACAAGATTACCAGGAATAATTCTAAGAAAATGCATACTGTAAAATTGCAATTGAACATTGACAGTTTCTGCCTGGTAGTCTTGCATTCACCCCTGAACATTATCCAATGTTTATTCTGATATAATTTTCACCAGATATGGTAAGAGTTTTTTAAACATTAAGAAATTTAACGTGGAATGTTATTGAAATGGCACTGTATGGTAAAATCATGAAAGTCAATTATTTTTTCCCAGTCAAAGCATGAGCACTGTAACTTCTGCATGCATTTACTATTTGAATAGTACTACATGGTAAAATTGAAATAATCTTTTAATGCAACACTTTTAGCTAAGAGTCTATAAAAGCATTTTGTAGAACATACCTTTGCTCCAAAGTTGCATTCAAGTGATGTGTTCTTCACAAGAACATGGGGAAACATGGCTTTTTCACCTAATTTTGACTTCTCAAAGTCAAAACATTGTCCAAGGTCTTGGCCATTCTTTGCAAAGGATAGTGTGCATGGATCAGATTCCAAATCCTGTTGAGAAAAAAGCATTTTGATTAAATCATCTTTATTTGTTTAAAATAAAAAAATAAAAGAGAGGTAAATAACTCCAGACTATTAATTATTGTTCTATAATGAATCTTATGTACAGTCATGTTAATTTTTATCTTTAAAAAGTTTCTAAATATTCTATGTTCAGATTTTGTAAGGTTGTAGGCTTTCAATTATAAACATGTTGCAGTTTCAATCAAATGTTGTCATGAACTGGTCAAAACTAACCTAAAATTGCTTTTATTATCTGTTTAAGCAAGATCATTATTGTAAACACATTGCACACACTAACAACTATGACTAAAAAGTCAATAATTATAGTTGTTATCCTTACAATATATGCTGTGATAACATCCCCTGCTGTAAACTTCTCTCCATAATCTGTGAATTTGAGATCTGTTGATGCTTTCGCTGTTCCTCCATAACCAAAAGACATGTCTTCTTCACCTGTAACACAAGTCACCAAAGTTTATTTGAGTAGTCTCCCCTGGACCTTCTGGATGATGATAAGTAAAATGTGAATGTTGATATTTTTTTTCAACTAACACAAAATATGTTTAATGTCATAGAACTTACTAGTTTACTTTTAAATTGCATTTTAAGAACAATCAAAATTAACCAATATATATATCGAGGGTCAGTCTTCATGGCACGCCCTCTTATACTATGAGCACAGATCGCCTTACCTAGTAACAAATTGTTGCTGTCAGTGGACCAACCCACACGTACAACATGTGGGTTGACTTCATCTGGACCTGCATCTGTATCTAGATTCTCCACAATCTTAAAGAAAAAAGTGTTAAACATGACTCTTTACACAATACTTTTTCAATAGTTCATGGATTAAGCAGCTGTTTTTATTGATGCAGTGTTCACTGAATAGCAAATTATCAATAATGACAGTAAAACTCTTGTTTCAATAAAAATGTACAGGAATAAATGGTATTTTTAAGTTATTAACAGTTTAAAACATAAAGGTAATTTGACAAAAGTTCAAATAAATTCTTCATTGCCCAGCATTGCATAGTTATGTTTCCTACCTTAACTTCATAGGCCACCTTTCCTGTCTTTACACCGTATGTGGCTCTAGCACCTGCCCAAACCATGGCGAATCCACCTTCTACCCAGGGACGAGCACATAAACCATCATTATCAATTCTAAAGCACAAGTCGCTGTTATCTGAAAAAGTGGTGGACGTAAATAACTTGGCAAGCTCAAAACAAATCCCTTCCTTTGTGTACATACAAACATCCAAGGCTGCATGTGGTTAATTGTTTTCATAAAAGAAGTTTGAGACCTAACTGTTGCTACTCTTAGCCAAACTTTACCAACATTTTTTATTTTTTTATTTTTTTAAAGCGTTCGACTTTTGTCGGTTCTGTGTGGTCATTCGTTGTTTCATCCCCGCCACAACGGCCAATGACCTCCGACTTCGAAGGATTTTCTATCGCAGATTTGATCCATTACATTTATTTTCCTATCTTAATTCTTGAGAAAGAGCCAGTATTTTCCTTTTGAATGTTCAGTGCTAAACA
>ENA-OREC01000421-OREC01000421.1-marine-metagenome-genome-assembly--contig:-NODE-421-length-16149-cov-12.885142_pt1 | contig 16149 bp, 3 predicted proteins | sample MGYA00248626_ERZ508543 | MGnify/ENA primary metagenome ERZ508543 (study PRJEB26211, sample SAMN05518279) | marine metagenome | isolation source: Puget Sound, Washington, USA | host: Bankia setacea...
TTTGTTTTAAGGGGTACATATCCTCACATTGACTCTTTGTTTTAAGGGGTACATATCCTCACATTGACTCTTTGTTTTAAGGGGTACATATCCTCACATTGACTCTTTGTTTACAGGTTATCTATATAATGGTACATTGTACTTGGATCATGTCTTGATTTGGAATTAGTGATAATGTACCGTTGTATATCGACTCATTAACAACGACACACCGTTGTAAATGAGCCGATATATGACGGTATTTCATATCTAGTTTTGATTCTAACATGATCAACAACGAAATGATCTTCCGCTGTTTTAAGACAGAACAGCCACAAGTAGTACCGTTGTATATCGGCTAATTAACAGCGGTAGTTTTATTCTGTGTGTAAATAGACAAAAACGTGGATTGTGTTAGAATTATCAAAAACGTGGATTGTGTTAGAATCATCATTATAGCATTATTTAACACAACAATCTGCAACCTTCAACATAAGTCAAGCATACTGATGACGTAGAAAAACTGATCAATGCATTTATGGGAAACACAACCTTCGTACAATCTAATGTGTTCACCTTCGTACAATCTAATGTGTTCACCTTCGTACATTCTAATGTGTTAACCTTCGTACAATCTAATGTGTTATAATATTTACAAGTTACACATGTTTCATAGCCAACGAATGGAAATATTCACTTACAACATGTTTGTTTTACATGTACATTGTAAGTACAGTTATGTACATTGTAAGTACAGTTATGTACATTGTAAGTACAGTTATGTACATTGTAAGTACAGTTATCTTGCTTATATACCAAACAAGTAGAAATGTAATTCAATAACAACAATAACATTATTATCAACACAATCACTGGAAAATAACCTACTAGTCCTTATTTACAACATGTTATACCTTCAACCAATTTAAAACTTCTTTTACGTTTAAAGTTTATTATACACTCATTAACACAAGTCTTCAGTTATCCACACAAGTCTTCACTTATCCACATAAGTCTAAACTATTAAAAGGGTTTTGCATATTTACAAGGCAATTTACAACATAATCAACAGAACCAATCTAGTTTATGTAGTCATCCACTCCATCTAAAATTGTTTCTGTTGACTGCAGAGCGAATTCAGCGTCTGTTTTTGAGAATACATTGGCTGGTAAGCTTGGGAAAGACACGCTGTCTGGATATCGCATTCTGCTATATCTGGCTCCTTGAACACCGAGAGTGCTCTCAAATTGTGAAACCTTTAATAATAATAAAACAAATGTTTATCAGTTTAATGTACTACATGTCTCACCACTGCTCACATACCATGTATACTTATACACCATGGATGTATTACATAGCTAGTGTAAACTTGGTAACACTCGTACAGGTGTGTACTTTTACCTAATATCATAACACTTAATATGAAGACTATTTACTGGTTGTATATTTTGACATTTTATACTAAGAACACAAATGAATATCAGAGGATTTTACAGTGTCGTGCTCATGTAACATTATTGAGCACTTGTTACAATTAGAAATCATTCAACACGTGGGATAGCTGCACAATGAGCACTTGTTACAATTAGAAATCATTCAACACGTGGGATAGCTGCACAATGAGCACTTTACGATATTGATGGAACTTTATTTTAAACCGAATTTGCTGGTATCTATTTACATCCTGGTTCTTCTGTTTTTGTAATAGATATTTCATGATATGAGTTGGTAGTTTGTTATATGTGAAACAACTAGCACCTAGACATAAATTATCAAGGTTGTACCATTAGCGCAAATATCAATAGTCAGGGTAGTTCATATTAAAATGGTTTTCTTTGTAGTCATTCAATAGATCATGTGAAATGTACTATTTTACTGGATGGCAATTTGCTTCCTGTGTTGATATTTTGCTCAAAATACTTCATTAGCTGCCAAGAATATCTTGTTTAAGAACATGTGAGCAAACACTGTTTTAATACCTCGTTTGCTAAAGCGACATCAGTAAGTCCTGCTACTATGGATGACAGACTGTGAGATCTTGTAGGACAATTATTTGCGTCTTTGTAGAACCATGCTGCTTTCAGTGCCTTCTCACATGCCTAAAGAGAACCATTTTAACAAGTTCAGTTAAACGATTGTGTGTCTACACATTCAAAGTTAAGTTCCATAGTTTTGAATTAATATTGGATATCAGGAGTGAAACAAACTTCAAACAAGAATGTGTATACCTTTAACATAAATTGTATACATATGCTGTGTTTCTTTTCTTTTCCATCTTCATATACTAGACAGTAGCTGCAGCAGTAAAGAATTATTATTTGTGCAAATATTAACTAGTTGAAACATGTTGAACCAAAATCGTTTTTGTTTGAGTTCCTTCACTTGAGTTTACAAATATACACTTCAAGTGATAGATACCCAACTTAAAATGACCAAACACCAAAATCAATCAGCTCTGATTATTGTTATGCACACCATTGTGTCTCCATTAATCACACTTGTAAAAGAACCATCTCACTATTGTTCATCTGCGATGATAATAACACATGCATGTCACAAGCTCGCTGTTCAGTTAAAAAAAACTTCCTGCGATTTAACTACTTATTTTCAGTTTTGTATTGAATAACATTGGAACTACAATTTCATTATTCAATTACTGAAATGTAGGTACCGATAACAAGGAAACTAAAACTAAATGACTTACCTGGTGACAATTATAACAGATCCAGTTGTATCCTTTTACGTCTTCCGCTCCACTTAAGGCTGCCTTTGCTGCAGCAAAATCATGTTTAGCCTGGCGAAACCATCGTCGTGACTCATCTCGTCTACAAACTGGTTGGTAAGTTTGACGATGTACGTAGTCTCCAGTTCTTGACGATCTGCTGTAAGAATCATAGTTTTTATGGTAAGCCCGTGTGTATGCTTGAGCTGTCCGAGAACATTTAGTGCTGAAATGTTCGTAACGTGAACCAGACATGTTTGGAGAGGATCTCCCAGTATTATCACTGATATCACCGTCCACAGACTCATTTCTCTCCAGTTTAACTATGATCTCTTTTATGTAGTTGAATACCCTTGTTGCATATTCTTCCTGACCTTTGTTCTTGTCTGGGTGCCAGCGTAATATTAGGCGAAGAATGATCTTCCTACGACTTGATTCATCCAGCTGCCAAGCTTCTTTAAGCATCTCGCGGACTCTTCTACAGTTCTCGTCAAACGGCACGGTGCTAGTAGGTTCAGTGTCATACAATTGTACATCTGTACCAACATCTGTCTGTTGCGAAACAAACTGATACAGTTGATAAACAGGGACTTCAGTGGTACCACCATACACTCGCTCACCTACTTCAACCAAATATCGAAGTCCCAGTACCGATGTGGTTCCTGGCAATCGAGGTAGCTCTTCAATGATATTTACATAAATGAACGATGGATCTTCCTCAGTATCACTGTCTTCATTATTATCTGCGTTTAGCTCCATTGCCAAGTATTTGAACTCGTGTTTCTGGAAAGGTGTAATACTTGCTACCAAGAATGGTAGGAATCGTGGCTCTACAAATGTCCCTGGTTCGGGGAATACTGTTTTTAGAGTGGTTCCATTTAGTTCAAATGGGGTAACCTTTTTCCAGTCCAATTTCTCTTTGATTTTAGAAGGATTGTCAATCAATGACAGCATTTGTTCAAGAAAATGAGATGCTTTTTTTGAGAGTTTTCCATTTGTGCACTTGTCAATGAGACTATAAATCCCATCATCTTCTCTAAGGACATCAATGACATTTTCATCGTCAGTTAGTTGAAAAAACAAGGAATACGTTACGTGTTCCCCCGTGTTTGTCTCTTTCAAAAAGCAAGCCTTTGAGGTATGTGAGCCATCAAGCCTGTTTCCCCTGAACCAAACAAATGTGGCTAAACCTTTAACTTCCAGTACACAGACCTCTGCAAATGACTTTATAACATACTCGGTGTTGCATTCACCCTCGTGTTTCAATAAGCGCACAATGCCTTCAATAAATTCTCTGGATCTTAAAAAGTCTTCCCATTTCGTTGCCTGTCGACTCAATGGGACTTCAGATAGTTCATCCATACATATTCTTATCTCTACACTGTCTGTTAAGATAGAGGGTTGCATTCCATTTGGTAACTTTCTTAGAGCATCTACATAGTGTATGTACTCGCTAACCACGTTTAATTTGAGCGCTTCAAAACCAACAAACCATGAAATATCACAGTCGCTGTCCTTCAGAATTTTTTCGTACGCTGGGTTGTCTGAAATGGTCAATGTAACAGCTGATTGCATCACACATTCCATATCTGGCAAAAATAAGGCACTCTTGCCTCGAAAATCTTTTGTGATACTGGCATCATTATCAGATGGAAAATCACGAAGTTTTAGTAACAACCCTGCTATTGCTTTTCTTACACACTCCATTTTGTTAGGCGGTACCGGTCTGTTTTTGAACTCTGTTGATATTTTCTCGAGAACGGATGCATAATGTCCACATGTGACATTTTCTTCTGCACCAATTTTGGAAAACAGGTCGAAGTATTTCATGAAACATGCTGGTATCTTGTACAAGTACGGCTTAATTTCTTCCTGAGCAGTACTAGGTAAAACTTCTTTAACTGACACTATATTCTCATCCGGAATCAGAACAAAAGGTGTATTCAGCAGTTTGTGCTTTTCATTTTCAAACTCTCTGTTATCTTGTAAGTAAATGTATATTGTTTCCATTATGTCCCTGTCCAATTGCGAACACTCTGGGCTGATTGTCATTCTGTGTTTGATGTTTTCAGTTACATTATGAGAATGCTTTATCACGTGTTTGACATGAGGGCTATCTAATATACCTAAAACAGCTTTGAACTTTTGATCAGATGGCATACAAGACTTCTTCAATAGACTAACACTTGTCCAACATATACTTTCTGACAACTCACAAACCGACTCATCGAAACAGATCAGCATACCGGGATCTACGAATGGTTTGCACATAGAACTTTTGCTAGGATGAACATGATATGGACACACAAATTTTACTGTTTTGATTTCGTTCAATGTAGCAGTGCCAAACGTTTTCTTCCAGTCAGATTCATTTATGAGGTAGTGACATAAGGTATGAGATTTCCTTTCTATTATGTCATTAATTCCATTCGTCGCTGCTTCTCGAGCAACTGTCTTTGCATAACTTAACACCATACTACCAGTAGGATACATGTTGAAACCAAGCAACTTCAGAAAACCTTTCCAAGATTTGAAACGCACTGGTAGAAAACAGTCATCTGACAACATGCAGGAAAATACTTGACAATCTTCATCAAAAAAGTCACAAGCGCATTTCCGAAGATGCCCGGCTTCTATGAACGGTATATTAGTCAAGATATGGATGATCTTCTGTTGAGACCAATTCATAGTTTTACCTTGCTCCACATACATGAGATTTTTCTTGATATATTCTATATGCGGAATCCATGTACTTTCTGGAAGTTGCTGGAACTTCGGCATTAAAACATTGGCATAAAACTCCACTTCTTCGAACACTTTAATACCAAGATCCGCAAACAGACTCTTAAGCATATCATTTTCTTTGACATAGTTTCCCATTGCCCCATCTAGTAGATCAGCTAAGCCATCTGTGGGAATACAACCAGGAACAACCACACACTGTCCTCCAATGCTTTTCAGTTCTCCACTTATATGTTGAAACAATGGGAGAGCACGTAACATAGTTGTATATGTATCTCGAATGGATTTCTGCAATTCTCCTAAATGCTCACTGAAAAACGACAACATCTTGGTAGCTTCGATAACGTTGATGTTGCATGATGCTATCTTGTCGCGGTAATGGTACAAACACTTGAGAAGCATATCTGGTTTGTCAGTAGAAGACATCAATTTTTTTAGTGGATATATCACCGATGTGGGTGAGGATCCCGACCTGTCTGACAAATCTTTAGATTCAGAAAATATCTTGGTGTCAAGTGTAGGGATATGCATTTTTTTAAGAACATCAGAGACAGGTTCATTTCCACGGCTGTATATCAGCAGTGTGTGCGATTTTTCAACTGGAATAAGAATATTAATATGAGACTTTGACGAGGTCACGGAAGGCAATACACTCCAACTATCAAACAATCCCAGGTTCTTCTTAAAAAGATTGTGATCAACATGATGAATTCCAGAAGGACTGCTCGATGACGATGACTGTTCACAGATAAACCAGAACAAATTTCGAATGAAATCTTGGGACAGCGGTTTGTTTTCATCTTTTCTCCAAATCATGTCTTGTCCAGTACGAAACAACTCAGGATGAAGTGTATCAGGTAGCAGCTGCAACAATTCATCGATTCCAAACGACTTCAATAAGCCATTTTCAAACAGTTCTTTATTACTTCCAAGATAACCGACAATACTTTTGTGAAGAAATGCATCTGCCGATCCAGTAACTAAATCGCACCATTCGCTGCAAAAAACTGATTCTGAGCCATTAAAAGATCTAAGGATACCATCGTTTCCTAAATTCAATGGCAAATTTTTCACGTTTTCTTTGAAGTGTTCTAGCTTCATCACGTACTTTAAAACGTTTTGAAATATTTCAAGTGATCTGAATGTTGTGTCTTCTAAATAACCACTGGCTTTTATCATGTTGCTTTTCAGTACCTCCTGTACAAAATCCGGACAAGTGCTGATAACAGAATTCCGTCTGCACGTCTCAACAGTTTTCTTGACAATCATTGACATAGCTAAAATTTTAATGTCAGCAGCTTTCAGAAATTTCTGAATATGCAAATTTGCTATGTTGAATACACCTCCGTCAAAATCTCTGAGATCTTTGGCTAATCTAGTCCATTGAACACTGATACGTGGTGAGTCGGTGTGTTGACCAACATCTTTCTCGAGTACTTCAGACATGGTAACTACTGGAAATACTAGGAATGATCTAGTGTATGCTGTTTCATAAAACTCCTTCACCAATAGCTTCCAAAACTCATCCCTGGCATGATCTACAAGTGGTAAAATGCTATCATATACATCCAAAGTTCTTTTCAAAGGTTTGACGTTATCTACCAAGTATGTCTGCAGGAAAAGCAACATTGAATGTACAGCTTCAACCACAATATCTTGAAGTATCTTTTCGTTCCATAGTTTTTTGACACCATCAGTCAACAAACTGCGTCTGCTTCTGTCAACGGCAAAATGACCATTCACGTGAAATGGCAGACCAATACAGACTGGCAGTGGGAGAAAACAGAATGCTGTTCCTGACTGTGATCTGAATTGTTCACAGCTTCTTTGTGTGTGATATTTTTTGGGGAACTGACTCACTTCGGTATTGGCTTTACATTTATCTAATTCAATGGAAACACCTGCAAATGGTAGAAGACCAAGCTCCTTTTGTTTAAACGCTTCTTGTATTGACTTTCTCTGTTCGTTATCACTTGGTTGGTCAAATCCAAATCTGTTAACAACGAGCCATTCAGATTTATTTCTAGTTTGGTCTGTGAGGTTCAGAGTGTAAGTAACGTCAAACGGTTCTTCTTCAAGCAAATTTTCTTTTGAAGTTGCATTTTCCTTTGTAATTGCCGCTACTTTGTCGAAGAAGTGTTTACGTTTTTCACAATCACTGATAGATATAACAGCTGACACTGAATGCTCTTCTGTGAGTGTTCCGTTTTTGTATGTCATTATTTTGATACAAGTAATATTTCTTAGAAAGTGTAGACATTCTTTCATTTCTTTCGCAAACTGTTCAAGAATACTTTCAAGACCAGTGTATGTCAAACATTGATCTTTTATCTGTGACGGCTCATTGCGTAGTGGCATCCGGAACATGGTATACCTGTCTTCATCGATCATCTGATATCCACTCAAAACCTCTTCAAAATTGCTCATCATCTCTGCAACATCACATCGTAGCCCCGGACATTCTTCAGATATGTGACTCCCTATACTTTTTAGAAGCGGGTCAAATATACACAGGTCACCACTTTGTCCTGGTGCCTTTGACAAAAACGAAGGAACATCTGTCAAATGATAAACGGCATTAAATCCAATACCATATTGACCCGTCTTCAAAGGATCGTCCGATTTACTACCAATTCCAAGATTTTGTATGCCTTTAAAGTCATCCTCTGTAAAGAAACTATTGTTATAAACACATAGTGCTGGACCACGGATGTTCTCGCTTCCAAATGGTCGTCTCAATTCTTTTGTTTCAAAGTGTTTGATAAAAAAGATCTCAGTAGCACCTGCGTCGTCGGCATTTTGAATAAGTTCCTTCATAATACTTTCATCACAGGGATAATCTTTCAGTAATCCATTTAATCTTGTGTACAGTTTTTCTTTTTGTCCAAATGGCATCATCTTTGAAAATAATCGAACCACGCCTTGCTTTTTAGACCTCACCCCTACAGCTTTAGCAATCTCTGTAGTGACACAGTTACTGTGCAGAAGTCTAACTTTTGATGTGGTTTCAAACTCTCGATCATCTAGGGACAACTCCTGAGTTTGTACAAGGTAACCGTGCTGATCTGGTGCAACAATCCGCTTCATATCATCCTGCAGGTCTGATAACTCGATATTTTGTTTTCTCATACAAATGTGTAAGTTTTCCAGCAGATTGCCAATATTTCTTATTTCTTCACAAACCTGTTTATCCCATTTGTTTTTCTTTTCATCTAAAACTTCAAGTATGTCTTGCACAGTTAGATTCTCTCTGACACCAAGCTTTAAAAGTGTTGGTTTATACTGCCTGTATGTAAATGGAAACTGATAAAGGTCTGGATGACATTCAAAATGGAGTAACACAATGACTGAACTTGGTTTCACAAGTCTTTCTCCAACTAGTATAATTGGTTTTGAAAGAGTTGTTTTAAATTGTTCTAGAGAAGATACAATTTTCTCTTCCGACATTTCTTGAATACATGCATGCATATATTTGTAAATATCTTCGCAAACCTTTTGAACAAATGAGTGCTCTGAAGTTGATTCCAGCTCATCTGAAACTATATCAAGCTGTTGAAGCAACATTTCAAATGTGATCGATTCCCTTGATTTAACAGAAAGAGCCTGTAGAACTGAGTCTATCTGTGATACCATGAATGTTTCGTCCATAATGTATTCTATGGAGCCAACACAATGACTACAGGCTTGTCGAAAAAGAGATGTGGGTTGACCAATCAACAGTTGATGTTTCTGCATTTTATTGTGTTCCTCACACCTATCCTCACAGGCAGTTTTGATTGTTGTTCTCTCATCGTCTGTTTTCCAGCTCATTTTCCAGTCTGTCGGTCGATCTTTGACTGGTAAAATAAAACATGCTTGGAGTTGTTGTAATAACCAATCTTCATTCTTTATATGGTCAACCACATCTCTGTTCCTAAGATAACTCATCACATGTTTTATTTGTTCTTTAGCACAGGTTGCACATTCGCTAGCTTTCGTTTCGATTGAATGCACCCGGTCAAGTAACAAGTCATCCGTTAGCCTAGAATCATTCATCCCCAAGCGAACAAGATCTTGAAGAGCTGATGATGAATTAATGATGAAACTTGTGCTTGGGAATCTCCCGTCTGATTGCGAGAATAGTATTGCCACCTCTCTATCTGGGTGTACAAGGCAGTTAATCATTTCAAGGTTTCCATTTGGCTGTGTAGGAATGCAGGGTATTGATTTGAGCTTTTTATCTATCATGTCATCTTTTCGTGTTATAGCATATCGGAGCAACACATTTCTTTGGTCAACATTGTGTTCAAAAAATGAATGATCTATGTTGTCAAGAAAATGAAGTAGTAAACTCCTCTCCCTGACAGTGGCTGATTCTATAACATGTCTGTCTTTAGTGTTGTACCTGTACAGTAAGGATAAGACATCACTGTCAAGCTTCACAACCTGTTTGGATTCGTCAATTGGAATTCTGGAAATCATCTCTGTAGCGATACTTCTGATCTGACTGTCAATAGCTGGATCAAGAAATACAGCGTTTTGAAATGAAACAAAGCCAATGTGACCTTTGAAAACTGCTGGAAATGTAGACAGCAATGCGTTATAAAAGTTGTGCACAAACATTTCTGTATTTTGGTCGGTATTTCTTGGCCATAACACATCATAGGTGTATGAGTCAGACAGGCCCTGCATATTAGAAATAACCTCAAGATGATCTATAAAAGCCTTGACTACTGTAGTTCCCATAACTAGATCATTCCAGTTGCTTTTATTACCAATGATATCATCTTCATTTGATGACATCAAATCACGCCTGTCAGATCTGACTTCGAAACACCCATTTATGTGAAACTGTAGATTGGTTGGCAGAGGTAAAGGCATGAAGCAGAACAAATGCCCTCTCTTGTAACAGGTACCACCTTTCAGTTGGCTTAACTGAGTTGGGGTGGGGCATTCTCCTTCTAGTGGGGAAGCAATTGCTGCCAATGGCAATGCATCTGTCCTCCTCTTTGAGTGGGGATTCCACTCCGGCATTGCCCAAGACACTAACCATTCCATAGTCTCGGATTTTGTATCCAAACCTAAAGTTTGACATCCCTCTGGAAAAAGTTCATCTTTTAGCTTCACAATATGAGAGTCAGATAAGCCAGCTGATGCCATTGAAGCTCTTTCGAGAATTCGAGATTGGAGTCGCGGTACCTTTTCATTGCTAAGATTTGTGCATTCTTTTTCGCTAGAAAACCAGTGTACCAATTCGACCGGTGAGGTTGCATCTTCTGGTAAATGATAGATTTGAAGGTTCTGAACATTTTGAGAGAACAGAAGGGTGTTTCCAGCTGCCTGAATAAACATTTTCAACAGCGACCGTGTTTCATCACGTGTGTACACCTTTTTTGAAATATAACTCCTGTCTGCCTGTACAGCTGTTCTAAGGGGTAGTCGAAACAATGTTCCCCCAAATTCTTGAAAGTTGTCACCTACAACTTTGCAACCGAAAATATCTTCAAACGGTTTAAACTGATCCACATGTCTCCTAACCAACGTACGATTGGACAGTTTTATTTTTAATCCAGTTGCTCGTGTGTTTCTGGCTTCTTTTATATACGACTCGTGAGGATCAAACAACACTAAATGGTCACCTGAAATAAAACTAGGGACATCTGTGAGATTGTAAACTGAGCAGAAACCTAGTCCAAACTTTCCAATGGTACTTGTATTTTCCTTTTTTGTGGCACCATTTAGTTTTGTGATATTGTTTAAATCATCAGATGTAAAAGTGGCATCATTGTACACCCATAGTGCTGGACCTTGAAATTCACATAGGTCAGGACTGAATAAACGTTTTTTGTAGTTCTCATTTCGTCTTTCGTCGTACAGAAGTTTAACCGTGGATGCTCCAGCATCGTCAGCATTTTGTATCATTTCCTTCAGAACAGACAGTCCATCAGTATATCCCTCATTGAGAAGAGTGTTTAATCTTGAAGTAAGATTCTCCTTCTGACCACATTCTTCTAAGCCCACATCTTCCGTGTCTAAGAGTGATCTTCTTGAAAGGGATTCAACACCTAGAGCCTTTGCTACTTCTAGCCTGATATCTGGGTGTACATATTTCCTTTCACAATCATCATCTGCTGAATCCAAATATTCCTCCTCATCATCGTAGACACACTTGTTTACTTGAGCAAATCTGATCTTTGAATCGTCGTCGTCATGTACCATAATCAATACCCTTTCATTCTGAAAATCGATTGTTTCTTTCCTTAGTTCTGCGAGTCGTACTAAAATGTTAACAACTATACGTCTGTCAATATCTACAGAACCAGAGTGAACAGTATCATGACAATACTTATCCCTTATTGTTTCCAGCGTGTTGATCAAAATATCCACATTCTGCTTTGTATAGCAACCAAACATTTCAAACAAATTTCTCCACATCTGAAACTCCTGTGGGATGTAGGACGCATATGGTCGAATGGTAATGTCTGTTCGGTCATCACGTTCAGTAACTACTTGTGCTGGAGACATAAATCCATCGTCTGTCCAAACTAGTTGTTCGTCAGTGAAAGCTTGTTTGTAGACTTGAAATTCAGCTATTCGTTCAACCATATGACCGTACACCGTTCTCAACAAAGGTAAAATATCTGGCCGGTTCGTCACAGTTGGACATGAACGCCTTATGCATCGTAGCTGTTCAACAACCTTTGTAACAGGAGGAGATAAGTTCCATCCAAAGTAACCTGACACTTCCACACTTGCTTTGACTATAGGCATGGTCGATCCAATCAACTGTATCGAGTCCTTAGATCGTGGCTCAGAAGGCATGCAAAGTTGAAGCGGGTGTTTGTAACTGGTTAAACAAGATGGATAGTTATTAACATCCACTTCAACTCTAACCCAAGACAATGAATGCAGTATTTGTCCAACTGATCGGCCATTGACGTAACTATTGAGAAAACATGGCTTGTGATCTAACAGTTTCATAAGCGCAATAGAATTTCTTTGAATCCCAGCATCGTTTGTTTGCATTTGCCTTGCCAATCTGTCCAACCTTTCAGCAACCGCTACAACATCTGAGGCCTGAACACCGTCAATTGTTTTTATACCAAGCTGTCTGAGGACATTGAAGTCAAATGTTTGTATATATTCATCAGATGTTGGAAATACTGGCATGTTCATCAGTAAATCGGAAAGCTGTTCATCAGAGCTATCAAAAAGTTCAGCTGCCTTGACGTAACTATAACCGTTAAATACAAAATTGACCTGTTTGGCTTTGTTGATTAGAGATTGATACAATTTAAACCCTGCAAAATTTGTCTGGAAAAAGCTCATCAGGTAACCACATTCTGCGTTGAATTGACAATTAACATGTTTGTCTAGACTCTTATCCATAAACTCAATTACAGACATCTCTATTCCGTTCATTCGTGTTACTAACTCTCGTTGACATGACTTTAATTTCAAGCATCTGGTGGGCAATGAGACATGTTCTGGAAACTGTTTGATGTTGGATTCTTCAATGAAATACCTGCACTCTGACAAACTGCTCAACGTTCCGGGCTCGGAAGGGGTTCCAACAGACGTGAACAGTTTGAGTTTTGCAAGGAAGTCTAATGTGGTTTGTTGCAAGGACGTCTGGTAGAAAGAGACGAAGTCTACGAAGCCTGCTCTATTCAATTCACTGCAATGACAGTTAAAGGTTTGTGCTGATGGAGAAGAGGCCACGTAGTTCATTAGTCGGCAAACATCATCATATGACCCAGTGTAGATGAATTGTTTAATCTTCTCCAGGGGCACACAGCCTGGTAATTGTGTAATAATCTGGATCCCAAGCTGTTTCAAACACGCACACACATCATCGCTTATTGGATGTACCCCATCGTTTTGCAAAAACAAAAATCCTGACGAGAGACTTACCAACTCAGCTACGTGTGAACCATTGTAACTGCCTTCTGATAGTAGGGGGAGTATTGGAAGATGCTGGATGACACTCAAGTCCACATTGTTGTTGTTTAACCGAAGCCAAACCTTTTGCAACCAATCGACTTTGAGGATACTACTGTCAGAAATAAGCCTGTCTGGAAGGTACTTGTCTATGACCCGTTGAAGTAGCTGCACCCAAACATCTACCGTAATCTTTCGCAGCTGACACTTCCCTGAAAGTCACGGTAATATATTTAGAAAACAAACTTTCTTCATTTAAATAAACGAGAATTATTCAAATACATTTCGGTCTCATTCAACGAATTTGTTCCGTCAAAATATAAATAAACTTTAGACGTGCTCAAAAGGTACGATTTTCGTTTTGACACCATAAGTCGGACTATAAACTAGCTGTCCTAAAGAATATAAGCTAACTGGCATAAACTTAACATTCCGTGAATAACCAAATTGACATAAACTTGACATTCTATGAATTGTGAATAACCAAATTGACATAAACTTGACATTCTATGAATTGTGAATAAGCAAACTGACATAAACTTGACATTCTATGAATTGTGAATAAGCAATCTGACATAAACTTGACATTCTATGAATTGTGAATAAGCAAACTGACATAAACTTGACATTCTATGAGTTGTGAATAAGCAATCTGACATAAACTTGACATTCTATGAATTGTGAATAACCAATTGAGAGTTTTAGTTAGATAGCTATATATATCAACTGTCCTTACATTTTGTATGCATAAAGGCTGGACATACCTAGAAGGATAATGGGTTCCAATATGCTTGACAGCTGTCTTTCCAACCGTGCATCTACCTCAACAAAGAACTCTTCCATCCCAGGTAGAAGATCTACTTCTTCTTTTGGGCAAATGTATACATGCTGTGCACCAGCATTAAACTTTGCCCAATATCCATTTGCCAAAGGTAGAAGCTCGAGATTTGTGACTGTTTCAGGATTGGAGTCTGATAGAAGATACGCAAGAATATCAATTTTCACTGTGCTAGATAACTGGGTGTAGTTGTTGTTCTCATGAAGGTAGCTTGCCAGAACTGAGGGTGACAGCATGGTCAGACCACAGTAATATGAATTCAGGGCCTTGTATCTATCGTGTGATATATCCACATAATTTTTGTAACATTGACCCAAGCAGTCCTGGATGGAGGATTTCAACTGTGCCTGTTCGTTTGAAAAGAAGGCAAATATTGCTTCAGAAAACGAGACCCATTTACCAGCACGGCCACAAAACAGCAAAGGTACATCCTTTACCCTTTTTAGAGCCTCCATAGCAAGACACTTCCATTTGTCATCTCTCAAGTCATCCATATCTATGAATATCTGATAGAGCTTGCATATAGCTGTTTCATCATTGTTCTTTCCGACTGCCATGCTTATCATACCTCGGAGAAGAATCTCGTATGCTTTTGGTAGTGCTTCTTTTACCATCCTCTCATTCCAGAGAATTGACTTGTCACTGATTTCTTTACCTTTTTGTTCATCAGTTGCCCATTTCAAGTGATGCCTGTCCTTACTCAGTGCAAAGAACCCATTCACGTGGAAAGGTAACCCAGATAATTGTGCTCCTTCTTTTGGTAATGGTAAAAAGCAGAAAACATGACCTTCTGTTTTAGTTCCCGAATCTTGGCACAAAGCCAGCCCTACATACGGACTATATCCCAACTTGCTGTCATTCATTAGTACTTGAAATTCGACAGAAGCTGACTTTCCTATAACATAGTTCACTAATTGCCAATCTTTCTGTATGACTGTAAATGGAGTAGTAGTTTTTATTTGCATCGATATTGAACATTCAATGTCATCAGAAACTGGATCGCTACCAACGAAGACCTTAAGTTTCTTGTTGAACCAGTCTCGCTTCTCTCTCACTGTCCCATCCTGATCAATTATCTCAGAGCTCGCAACCTTTTCAGTAGTCTCTGAAATTCGCCTGCATACCTCAATCGATTCCAGATTCTTCAGGAAGAGGAGCAATGTGGAGATTTCTGTCTGGAAACCCTCAAACAGGTCAGTTATCTTTTGATCGTTGTAAAGGTTTTCAGAGAGTTCCGACTTCTCTTCCCGCAAAGGAAATCTTAGAAATGTGCCTCGGAAATGACCATCTGAGATAGTATCTTTGTTGAAATCAAAACAACCATTGAGAGCGTTCATCACTGTCTCTGCATCCGTTTCTTCTATACCTGAGATATCGCTTATATTCATCATAGCATTGACTCTCTCTGGGGGCTGATGTGGATCTATAAATAGCATTTGATTTCCACTAATAACACACGGGGTATCTGAAAAAGAATCGTGAAAAAAAACTAATACACAAGAACAAATGTTTGTACAAGCAAGTTCATAAATGTTTGTAGTTTGATTATATATCCTTCCTTTTAGAGACAATATGTTAATATTTTAGATGTGCACACAATGACAGCGTCGTATCTTTTTTAAACATGATTTTCATGATTATTTCAGTGTATGATTATTGGAAAAAGTCCTGCTGGTTTGTACCAATGTAAAATCATTCGTAGCGTAGTCCAACCATTGGGATGAATTCTGGGGGTAGTACAACTACTGAGATGAATCCTGGGGGTAGTACAACTATTGAGATGAATCCTGGGGGTAGTACAACTATTGAGATGAATCCTGGGGGTAGTACAACTATTGCGATGAATCCTTGGGGTAGTACAACTATTGAGATGAATCCTTGGGGTAGTACAACTATTGAGATGAATCCTGGGGGTAGTACAACTACTGAGATGAATCCTGGGGGGTAG
>ENA-OREC01000422-OREC01000422.1-marine-metagenome-genome-assembly--contig:-NODE-422-length-16143-cov-15.582846_pt1 | contig 16143 bp, 5 predicted proteins | sample MGYA00248626_ERZ508543 | MGnify/ENA primary metagenome ERZ508543 (study PRJEB26211, sample SAMN05518279) | marine metagenome | isolation source: Puget Sound, Washington, USA | host: Bankia setacea...
CCAGGTAACTGTTTTAGCATTGATTCTAGTGTACCAGGTAACTGTTTTAGCATTGATTCTAGTGTACCAGGTAACTGGTTTAGCATTGATTCGAGTGTACCAGGTAACTGTTTTAGCATTGATTCTAGTGTACCAGGTAACTGTTTTAGCATTGATTCTAGTGTACCAGGTAACTGGTTTAGCATTGCCTAGATACATTGCATGTTACTAATTCTCAGGCATTGTTTGCATTATTAAACTATGATATCATGGCTTACTGCTATTGTTTGGGGCAATCTAAAGTGAAACTTGCTGCAGTCATCATAGCTGATATTCAATTTTCTAGTGGTAAAAAGTATACTCGTATAAAGTAGGAGGTAAAAAGCTCATCTGAATATAAAGCTGCTGCTGGACTGCTATTAACAAAGCACACATAAAGCCATAGACGCACATATACTTGTGTAACTACCATTGGTCGTTGAAACAGTTAACATAGGCAAAGCTGACTAACACTAGAGCATCTTTGCAAAAGTCTTTAAAATATGCAACGGAACTTCTATACTAGCATTACTGTTTAAACTGCAGTTCAAACTCTGGTCTTGATATTACGGGTTAAGTTTGGAATATACACTAAAACTTCACCATTCACAGGGAAATTAGTGTCTTCAGACAATGTTTTTATCGAGGCAGTCTTATACAAGGAATCTGTTGAAAATATCTGAATGAAGAGCAGGTTAACATGAAGTCTTCAATATTGAACTATCTAAGCATTGAATCAATGGAAACTCTTTGGCAGGCTTGGTGTGAAAGCATTGCTGGTTTTAAATTATAAGACAAGTCTGGATTAAGTATGAGTCTAAAATGTAGTCTGTATTCACTTATACACTTCTCTTTTTTTTCATTTTATAAGCATTTTTTCTAAGGCAATAAACAACTTTCTGTGATAATTATAAAGTTCCCAAAACATCTGCATTGGTCTACTTACAAGCATTTAATTACACAAATAAGCGTTCTTACATTTGGTTCTTGCTGGCAAATACTTGAATGCTTAGTATACTGTGATTTTCTCATATTTTATAGAACTTACAGCAAGTTTTGAGATAAAACAATAATTATAAGTGAATACAGACTTGAATATCAGTACAAGAGACTGCTGGATGACAACATGAGACATGACGCTGGCTTTGTACCATACTAACCTCCTAATCCAAGCAAACATGAAAAACATAAACATGAAAAAGTCAAAGCAACTAATTACAGGAACCAAAGTGATGATACAGTAGTTCACCTATTACAATATCAAATGTTTGCCAATTGTAAAGTGAAGTACTGTAAACTGGGTGGTATATGTGAGTACAATTTGGTAAATTATCCCCCATTAAGAATTCTGCATCAATTAAAATTGTACAAAATTCATAATCTTACATATGACCATGATGAAATTAAATCTACAACCTTTTTGAGACATGGAAACTACCCCATTGACAGTCTTCACTTTTCAGTGTAACAATCTTTATGAATGATGTATTGTATATTTCAAACTAGTGTACTTTTGCTAATAGTAACAAGAAAATACATTTGCAGATTTGATGCACATAGGAACTATTTAGGCATGACATGTGATGATTTTACTGCACTGTCTATAAACAATAATTGTGTTCACCTACAGTGAATTAAATGATGAATTTGATGCACAAAGATAAACAGGCAGTACCGGAATTCCTAGTCTAAACTAAAAACTTAAAAACACTTTGCTCTCACATTTAAAACATTGAAATTATTAGACTGTGCACACATTAAATCAAGGGAGAGAATATACAAGATTTAACTTGCAATTAAGCAGTTCAGAATTTGGTCCCTTTGTTATGTATCATAGAATGTTCAGACGATAAATAAGTCAACTACCAGAGTCTTTCTTTTCTCAATTTTTTTATTAAGTGCTTAGCTAGTCTTATCAATTCAAATATGCCGTAAAAATCAACAATTCACACTTAAGTAACATTAACTTGTAATATTACCCTTATATTTATACATTTATATTAATATTCAAAACTCACAGTTATTTACTGTAGATAAATGACACTGATACTGGCTAAAGTATACTAACTATCCAAAACTTATGTAGTGGAACAGAACAGTTTGATTTATATCTGAAGAAATATCTACTGCCATCTGTGAATACAGTCACTATAAATGTCTGCTCTCAAAAACAAGTCATTATGATTTGTTATTACTACTGAAATCAGAACAAACTTTACAGGATGAAAGTGTGCTAAGTCCTGTTGAATCCTTTAGCATTCACCCCACGGTATGTACATCACCCTTTGTATATATTTTATCCCAATGATGTTTCATCATAATCTAATTCTAGAAATACTACTGACAGCAAATGGCATTCCTTACACACGCTTTCATAAGATGAGGCTGTCTAAAAGCTCAAACTACAATGAATAACAAATAACTCTTTCTTCTGCCTGAAGATGCTAGTCAATTTCAACAAATATTTACCAAATCTTTCGTTCAACAAAAGACTTTTGGTCAAAAATCATGTATAAATGTGTCAATAAATGTAGCACACATCTGATCAGCAACTTTAAAACATTAGCACGATCCAAATTCAATAACTATTTATACTTATTGTTTATTTTCACAAACTCCTATCATTTGAAAGAATGGCAGAAGAAAGAGTTAGAGCAAATCAAACAATTAAAATTTATTTCAGCTGCTCATAACAACTTAGATAGCTGATTGCAGTCACTCACCACTGCACATCTAGTTAATGAACTGCAACTCAAACTATGAACCGAACAACTTGTGGCAAAACAAATTTTAGCTGATCTAAAGAGTGTAATTGTTTATCAGCAAGGCTTGCTCCAATACCAATGCTAAAGCGCACAGTTTAACTAAGTGTTTAAATGACTTTGTATGCATGATTTCATTCTGATTGAAAAAGGAAAGTTTGGCATTTGCTTACTTAGAACCCTAAAGAAATAGACAAATAATTTTCTCGAGATATTTAAATAAAACTTTTGGTTACATGTGCCAATTTGGCTATGTGTTCATCTGATAATTCATTAAACTACATATATGATAAGTGTGACAAAGGCCAAACGATGAGATTGTGTATCTAAGTATTGTGTGTGTGGATCATGTAAACTAGAACTCACCTGTGGACTGACTGTAGTGTAGGGATTCTCTGGGTTGTTGATACCAATGGAGGAAGACAGACGTTGTACTTCCTGGGCGAGGCGCATGATTGCGTTAAACTCCTTGTCAGCCTCGGGTAACGTAGACTTGAACTGCTCGTGGGCTTCAAACAATTCCTGGTAGGAGAAAGGAGATACATTGTAAACAACTTTGTAACAAAACACATTTATTTATCATAGGAAGAAATCATATAAAGAAGCTCAAGTACAACAGGGTGGTACAAACACCAGTTAAAGTTGACAATATAGAATTAAAGCCTGAAACATTAATTTTTCTCTAAACGCAAATATAGTATTACTGCTCTAAAGTCATCTCATACATGTTTACACTTAATGTTCACTCTTAGTTTACAACAATTACACCCTAGTTGTTTCTACACTAAAAAACAAGCATTATAATTACACATGTTCAGTAACAATATAAACTAAACAGTTATTGCGTCAAAGTGTGGTTTACAAAACACTTAACTCCGATGAAAACACTTCCAATTATTGTTTGCTAAAATGCTAATCCATTTCCTCATAAAATCACAGTTATAGAAACCTTCACAAACTTATTTTACTGTTGTTGACTTTAACTAAACTCAGGTAGCGTAAAATATTTGCTACATTGAGAACTCATACAAAGAATTAGAAATATGCAAGGAAAACTATGCATGGAATTTTTATGGATGTGAACAGCAATGTTATATGGTTGTAAAACACATTAACAGGTATTAATCAGCTCCTGAATTACATAGTTACCAACAATTTCATAAACATATTAAACTGCCTATTGAACCTGTTTATAATTACAGCCAGTGGCCACAACAAAAATATCCAAAGAATAAAAGTAAGCTCATTCTTCCTTTTCCATTAAAGGTCAAGGTCTCCAAAACGTCCAGGTCACTTTTGTTCCTAGGTGGCCCATACATGACCAATGGAGACCTGATTATCCATTGTACGTACCTGAATTTCTTCTGTGGTATGTACAATAAACATGTCCAAGAGATCTTCCTTGGCACCGTCTAACCAGTTGTTGAATGGCTGCAAAACAAACAAACATACCATTGGTACAATAAATCTCAGGCATGTTAAGTAGAATTTCTCAACAGTATGTGAATAGAAAGGAAACAGTTAATCTATGTTGTCTTGAAGTACCTTATTTCATCATTATATGATAAGTTTGTTTTATAATTAAACACAGAGTAGGACATATCAATATAAGTGTCTGATGTAATTGTTTATGCTCAGGTTAGGCACTAACAATGTTCAATTCTGCCCTCTTGAATTCAAACATGAAAACAAATTGTTGGATAAATCAAGTTTCCAATTTAATTGCTCTGTATTCTTTCCAATCGAAATATATGCACAATAACAGATACAAAATAATTCAAAACAGTTCCAATTCTAGAGCTCATTATTGTTTAAAGTACAGGTAGAATTGAAAACAACATATTATGAAAAATACCAATAAAAAGCAAATATCAAATCAATCAAAAAACTATTCTAATTTCTAGACAAGAATTAATAGAGGCACTTACCGCTGCACGTTTGGCAAATTCCAGGTGAAGTGAGTCGATCTTCTCCAATATTGCTTCAGCCTCCTGCAAGTATCAAATTCCAAGAAAATTAGAGCACTAGCATTAAACATCTAGGTGCAATTTATGGTCCATACATTTACCACTATAACTTCTGCTGTATTTTTATCTTTTCTTCTTTTTTCATAAGAAATATAATTGAAAATCAAAATCAATTCCTGTTTCTTGAATGTTCAATATCATGGTCTTTACAGTTTGTTTTCTATCTTGTGTTCAGTCTATCTTGTGTTCAGTCTATTACAAAAACACTAGAAGCAGACACATTCAAAAGCTACACATTTAATTACTTAAAACCCTGTTTAATAGAGACTTTGTTAAAAACACTTATTTCAGTGAAACCTCGGAAACTCTAAACCCAAACCTTTTGACACTATCACACATGCAACTTTTGTTTAAACAAGTTACCTAAGCATATTGGTAAATGGCAGTGAAATCTCAAGTTCCACTAGTTCAAGTACCAAACACGCTCATTTCGTTAAAGTATCATTTTTCATTCAACTTTCCATAAAAAGCATTTATACAAAGTATTGACACCAAAAGACTTGTTCTCTAAGTTTCTATTTTCAGTTGATAAGACTGTTAAACATAACTGATCTAAAAATCTCTTCTCTTCTACACCACATACAGGTATTTAACATTCATGCCTTGAGGTTCACTTTCATCTCTTGTTTTTTTGTCTGAGTGTGCAAAACATTACAATCAAACATTCCAGGGTAGAAAATGTGTTCATCTTCATTTGGATGATAGAAAACAACTGTTTCGAGCTCATATGTTTTACTTGTTGTAAGGCCAAGAGCAGACTATTCAGATATCTGTATCAAGTATGCCACCCAGTCTCAAAGGAAAATATGATTACTTCTCTCTAATGTTGATGTATAATTGTTCTTAGAATGGAGCACAGATTTAGACAAATGTGTAAATGTAATCTATCTCCATTACTACTACACAAAGAACTTTAATTCAGCTTTAAACAAACAGACACGATTCAATGTTTTTTGTAACAATGTTGGAGCTTCATAGCCCTAAGTTTCATCTCCCAAGTCTAATACTGAGAAAAGTCTCTCCCAAACAGATTCTCCCACAGTTGCTTCTTTGGTGCATTATAACAAAACCTTACTCAAAATAAACAGGTGTAGTAAGAATTCATAGACTGTAAACAACTGTCAGGATGATTTCAACACTTTATCATTCCCCCATACCTTCACCTACACAAACTGTTTGATTTTCATTCGTTCATACTTCTACCTACGTTAACAGTAACTACACACTTTTTACTTAGCAACTCTGTTTTTGCTTTCAGATAACAGTTGTGAAACTTTGCCCTATTTTTTTGCTTTTATGTTCACAGTTTACGCAAGTGCTAGGTAACAAAGTATGCCTAGAATAAATCTTCACAGACCTTGTAAAATTTTCTACCATTTTTTTCTAGATTGTGAGTTTTGCTAACAAGCTAAGAGGGTGAGAGAGTTGTATGACGTCAGAAAATACCAAAGGTACAAGTGATGATTTTCAAAGCATTGGGGAAGGACAATTTTCAGGCAATGCAGCTAAATTGAAACTTGCTTTTATTAATATCAAACGATAGAGAAAAGAGAGCAACTTTAGCTTGTAATAAAAAACAAATAAATGTGTGTGTCTTGGAAAGGGGAGACAACTGAGACAAATGACTGTGTTATACATTCATTTTTACAAAGTCTTGGCAAATACAGATTAACAGACATAAATACACATTAAAATCAAAACGAATAAAATAAATATGCCCAATTTGGTTAAAACTGATTAAGAACTCCCAATAATATACAAAATCTTCAATATTCTGAAAACAATGTGTTGGCTTAAAAGGGGTTCAGAGTTTGAGGGTTTCACTGTGCTGAAGAAGGTGTGTTACTAATACTACAAAGGGCATGTATCCATACTTACATCAAGAGCTGACTTTCTGGTAGATGTCAAACTGCCAAGTCTGTCCCACTGGTCACAGATACGCTGACATCTGCTGTTCACTGCCATAATATCATGGTATTGTAAAGCGCTGTAAACAAAAGCAAATTATGTTTCATTCTTTAATGTTCAATTTTTCCACAACAACACCAGGTCCTGTTCATGTAAACTTAAAACTCAAAATTGGTTCAATGCTAACTCTGTTTAACGCTTATCATGATATAACCAAAGGCAAGCTATTTTCTGTCCAACCTTTATGTATTGATTCCTGATGAAAAACAAACAGAGTCTGATACAAACACCTCTTTTGTTCAAACTTTTTTTCTCCAAATTCTTCGGTTGATTATCATCTAAAATACAAACGTAAAGTTACTTATTTCTTTGGTTTGAACTAGATATTACTCCTGGAATGAGACTCGTACACAAGCCCACTGTGAAAAACTTACTTGAGTTCTTGTGCAATAGCAGCAATTTGTTCAACTCTATCTTGATGGGCAGCCAAGTCACTTTCGAAGGCCTCGTGCTTCTTCTTCATAGCCTGATCAAAGAACAAATATATAATTAACAGACAAACTGAAACTGAAAGAAAATCAAACAAACATGTAAGTATTTCTGAAACACCAAACAAGTCTTTTAAAATGTATTTTTTTAATAAATCTAAAAAAGGATTTTGTTATCATTACAGTTAAGTTCCACTACAAAGACCACTTGATAATAAGACCACTCCATGAAACAGATGACTCCATTTTTGGTTCCTAACAGTTCAATGTATATGGATTTTGAGTTTACAACCGATTAGCTGAATATTTCGCCTCTTTTTGTCAGTTCTGAGGGTGGTCTTAATAGCTGAACTAGACCTTGTTGTACAATCACACATAGAGAACCTTACCTTGACATCATTGAGTCTACATCTCTTGAAGTCTTGACTCTGCAGCATGTCTTCTTTACCCTCCGACCATTCCTCGTGAATCTCGCACCTGTGCTTGAACTTCTGAGCCAGATGTTCCAAACGCTCCAACCTGGTGACAACATTGAACACATACACTTAGGTCATACAATAGATAACAAATGAAATGGATGATGATATCCCTGACAAATAACAAGAGATGTGTATAACAACTATAATGTTACCATTAGGTCAGGACTGTCAAGAGATTATTTCAGAGGATACTGCAAATCCATTTACAAGTCAAGTTATCTATTTGAATGAAATCTGTTTTACACATGGCTGGCATTCTGAAGGAAGTGCCATATATTCTCTCTGTAAAAAAAGCTTGTTAATTATGTCTGTGTAAGTTGAAAGAAGTCTCCTACCTCTGCAATTCTGAGAGAAGCCACTCTTCAAAGCCCTTTTCTGCTGTTTCCAAACCTTTCCATGCTGATGCAATGTCCTGAAAATATCATTTAAAAAATCTTACATCATTCATTTATAAAATATTTAAAACCGAAGACTAATTTAGAATGAACCTGTTGCTTAACCCTTCCATAATATTCAAATAGTTAGACCAAAGTGAGCCATACAAACAAAGGTTATTTTATATCTTATTACTCTGGTAATGTTTGAAATAGTACTTGTTACTGATGTGTATATAGTTTGTTGGTTTTTTTCTATTGTGTTACAGAGATGTCTCTACTTACAGACACCATTCTTCCTTCAGTTGGAAGATAGGCGGGTCTGTTACTAAGTCTAAGACGGGTCTGTAGTGTATTGAAGCTATTCTCTAGCCTAGCCTTGTCCTCAAGCTTTGGTGGTTTGTGTTTACGTCTGTAGTCACGGAATTCATCAAGCTTTCTCTGTGTGCCTGGCAAAGTGTTGTCTGTGGTTCTGTTCTCCAACCATGGGGTTGTCTTTCGGATCCATTCCAACAACTGTGATGGATAAACAAACATTTGAGATTCAGTAAATAGACAGCATGAACCATACCTTTTACTTAATTATACAATATAGTTTTAATTGCTAATAGGTTAATCATCAAAATGATACACTATCAACACGGTCTGCTATGCGATTATTGGAATATGTTTTAATATTTAAATTGAAAAAAAAAGTTAAAAAAGAACTACTGAATACAACCTATTGCAAATCAACTAAATACAGTATATATAACTATTCATGTTGTTTGTATAATTACTGCTGATTCATATCTTATTGAACAAACAATATTTGAAGTCAGAAATCACGTGTACCAACAGATAGTGCATTATGTATTTACTTACATCACTGGCGAGTCTCTCATATTCCTCCATGAGCCTCTCATTCTCCTGGTTCACCTTCAACACTTTGCAGATCCTGTTTGCAGCTGTCTCAGCCTATAATACACAAATCAACACCAACACATGAATCATAAATCAACAAATAGTTCTTTCTGATCATTTGAATTTGATGTAATTTTTTATAATTCAATCTTAATTTAACATATTTCCTTTAATCAACCGGTACTGAGCAATGTAGGAAATATCAATCTCAAGGAAACACTAAGTGCCTCATTCCAACTTACACAAATTAAACTCTCCACTTACAACTCTGACACAGTTAACAAGACCATAAAGCTTTCCCGCGTCTACATTGAAGGACAAGTGTTATCCAGTCGTACCAGAAAAGGTAAATTCATTTATAAGTTCACAATCATTCTAGCCTCTCATGTGCATATAAATGAGCATTGAGAGTTTGAGTTGGTGTACCTGTTGAGCTCCAGAGAAAGCGTGGTAGTATGAGGAGACATATGCCATTACAGACCTCTCATCTGGCTTAGCCGAGTTCACCATATCTGTAAAACACAGCAAACTTAGTCATATACCTCAAAACACAATTCAAAACACAACTTAAAGCATAACTATTTGAATACATCTTGGATTCCACTACAACTACAAAGCAGGACATAAAAGTCAACTTGTTATCATGGAGATAAGTCTTTCTTCGAGTTGAAAGCTTGTTCTGTGAAAACATCACCAAATTTTACATAAATGCAAGCACGACCTTTTAACCCTTAAACCATTCAAAATTGCCACTATAACTACATTATTTTTTCTGATTTGAAACATTTCTACATTCAAGTTTTATGATTCATTGTATTTGCTATACATTTACAGACAAAGGGAGACAATATAAAAGTTAAGACAAGTTTACCTTCGGGGTCCAACATGCGTGGGATATCCAAGTACTTCTCTGCCACATCGAAAGCTGTGTTCAGGTTCTCGATTGGATTGTCCTACAAAGGTAGAAAATAACAAAAATAAAGATATTGAATAGATTATTGAAGAGATATATACAAAAAATATACAACATTTAATATTCATAATGTAGATAGAACAGAATCTGATGAATGAATGATGCTTTCTCAACAAAGGATAGTTACTGCTTGTTGAATTAAGTGCTTATATACACAAACACTAGTACCTTTTGGTCAGTGAAGGACAATTAAAAATTGGCATCGGTTGGCATTAAAGGTGCTTGGGACACAAATTAATATCCAGACTTTTTGTATTCTTAATTGTCTATGCATTGTAATTAAAAACCAATTTTAAACAATATCAAGCACAGTTGTAATTCTAAATATATTCATGCACCTTTTCATCTTGGACCAACATTTATAAGCAAATTTTCTAAGCAGCCACATGCCATCCAAATGCACACTAAAAGATTACTAACCCGGAATGACTTGGGCTCTTGTGTAACCTCAGTCAATAACAGATTATGCTTTAATCACAAAAGGGCTATTGGAATGATTAAGTGTGTTTTGTTTTCAGTTAATTAGACAGTTGTCTTTATACAGGTTTTATCTGATACTAACAAACTGTGATGAACTCATGGAAATCTGTATAGTCTCTAGTATCTCACATTTCTGTTCTTTCATTTTTCATTTATTATAGATAGTATAATTCTAACTTCATTAGTCAGGATCACTTAAACTGAATTAACCTTACCGAGTTCTCTCACTCAAAACAAGATTTCTGACATATCTCTTTTAAAACTCTATACTATTTCACATTAAAGGACAAGAGAAGAGAAGGACAAACATGTGATAGTTCAGTAGCATTCACAGGGACCAATTACAACATAGAGAGGACTTTGTCAATCATCTACAGCTTCCTGCACTACTTCATACACTTCATATTGGTCAGTATGTTATGTAAAGATTATAATACTTTGTCAAGTGCACCATCTATAATAAAGTATACTGACTATAATAAAGTGTGCTATCTATTTCAAGTATCTTGTATTCGAGTGTTTACAACTAAAAGTAGGATCTAAACATGATTAAACAGATAAATGTCATGTTCAAGATAGAGACTAACTAACCTCTTGTTTGAAATATAGGCCCTACATTGTTTATAAACATAGACAAATTCTACTGATAAAGTTAGTGACCTTTAACTATATACTCGACTGTAACTTATGACTGGGCTATTAAATTGATACTTCTATTTCAATCGAGCATACTCAATCTTGCTTATATAACATGTCAGTCGTTTTTCATACAAGATAGTAGGTCACTTTGTTAAGATTTCTATAGCATTGTTCAAATGAGTTTATTAAATGCTCAGGCATTTCTTTTACCTATATAGCCACAACCCAAACAATACATTATCTTTTGTTTGTCATGTTATTGTATGATAACAAGTTAAAACATTATCAACATACATTCTTTGGGTGAACCCTATCCTTTTCACTTTATAACTATGCCATTTTATTTTTTTAATTTACTTTTCAAGAATTAGCGTTAAATTTATATAGTAACACATTCTAACAAACAGTGTGAAGGACAGAAATCATTTCAACTACAGACACTTCATTTGACCAGAAAATATCATGTCTTTGGTTTTAACTTATAGACCAAATAATTATCTTAGATGTCACCCATATTTTAAAGTACTCTTAATATTGATAACTACAAGATATAAGTTATAACCCTTACTAAATGTATGAACCTTCTTTCATATGCTAATAGAAGCTGTTGAATAAGACATGTGGCAATAGACCAGGATTTTCCCATTGCAGTATGTACAAAAGTACACATGGTCCGGAATGGGTAACTGTCGATGCATATGCTATCTACTTTGCATGATGCATTTTAAAGACTAGGTTTCTTAATGATAAAGGTCAAATGAAATAGGTAGATCTCAAGATAGCTAGTTGGGATATCTGGTAAATAGGAAGGACCTGAGCTTTGATGAAGTCAGAAGAGTTGTATGTCTATGGACGTAGTTTTTCTGTGACATTCTTACCTTGGTCAGCTTATTATATTCTATTAAGTCGGGACGATGTCTGTGTATAAGTGCACAAAACGCCAGCCCGTCTTTAAAACTGAAGAGATACAAACCAAGCACAAAGTCAGCATGCTGGGTAGAGGAACATAACATCAAACTGTACACAAACAAAAGCAATCAGCAGGCAGAGTAAATATGGTATTCCATCAAAAAAGAGATCTTAGCACTTTTCTTATTTTTTATATCTTATAACATAGCTTGATTTCTCTTTATTTTTGTAAAATTCTGTGAGATTATGGCTATAGAAATGCTTTCAAATCTACAAGTAAAAAGTAAGAGATCTCTTTCACCATGGAACACCTTAAAACTAACTACAGTACACACCATCATAATGTTAGGAAAAGCTAAAAAAGGAGACCAATTTTAGTTAATCAATTTTATTTGAAGATATATTGCAAAATGGTGGTTAAATTGTAACAATGACTTCATGTGCATGTTCTTCACTGACTTTCAAGGATCCTAGATGAAACTCATTATGAATGGTTCCTCATATAGTTTCAACAATTGGTCTCATTTTTTTTAGAATTCACTGTAAAACTAAAACATGGTCCACAAAGTCTGGGACATAATGTATCATATTTTGAGGATTTTAAAATCAATGCTAGCAATAATGCAGCAGCCCCAGAAACACACAAACACTGAATACATGAGTGAATTTCTAACACAAACATTACTGAAATTGGGATGTTAACATATTGTCAAGGGTCAACTCATGCTTGCAGCTAAAATACCATCCATGAAGAAGGAGGGACAATGATGGTCCACTCAATCACAGTCGGCTTTATAAACTATGCTTCAAGGCTACTCCTCTGGTATGCTCTTTCATTTATAGTCAACTCAACGTTTATAAAGTGAGACTTTTTGTTTTCCGGCACTTCTTTTTTTAGGAACCAATGAAAGTTTATATTATGAAGTAATAACTTTTGTTTTTCTGCATATCCATTTTCTAGACTCAATGCAAAGATTTTATACATGGCTTTTATTGATAGTAGAACAAAAGGTCCTATTCAACAAATGATTTTAATGCAAGTTTTAATTGTATCCTGTGTACAGTGATTAAATGTAAGAATTTGCAAACGAACATTCTTGTTAGCACATTAATTAAGTCTCTATGTGTTAGAACAGTAGCTTTGTCTTGGGTTGTATAAAATTACCTGTTAAAAAACTAGTAACATAAACTAAATGTTTACTACAATGAAGGGCAGAAACAATGCTGAAAAAGAGAGAAAATTCATAAGCAGGCACTCATGCAGATTGATCCTATTTCACATCATCTGACCAAGCATGTTTGTTTTTCTCAGTTTACCAGCACCCTGGAAAAAAGCAACATTTAACAAAGCGCGCAATGCTCCATGGAGGGTTTCGCACACATGTTAAGTAGTTTTTAAACCAACTCAAAACATAATGACTAACCACTAGTTTCAATGACAAGTTCTGACTAAGATAGCAGTTTAAGGTCTTAACCAGTTAAATAATTTGTTGTAAAACTAGCAAGTATTTTTCAGAATGTGTTCAAAGTGAAAGACTGCCACATAATCAATAAGAGCTAAAAAGTTATGTTACTCACTAATCATTCAGTTTTCTTAGTTTGAACACAAATTCAAGTTGAAGTATACACTTTCTTGGTATAACCACAGTCTATATATTCTAATATGACATTCATTATTTGTGGGTGTTTCTTGAGGTTTAAAGCTTTAAACTGTCACCAACAAAATCAAATCTTAAGCATTTCTAGTGGTTAATCATCTTAACTAACTACACTATAGATATAAACTCTGCCATGCCCTGAAACAACAAAAATATATTCGTTGGAAAACAAGCCAAACACCATTCCAGGCATAAAAACTGAAGGCAAAATGGTCCAATAAAAACATAAATCAAAATGGCCCATTTTGGAATGAAATGCAAAAATCTGAAATCTGAATGCAAAATGGGCGGGGAAATCTCGTGCAGTTTATCGTAGTTACCCTCGAAAGCTTGTAGAAATCAAGGAGTTCTGGTCTATGGCGATGAATAAGGGCACAGAATGCCAAACCATCTTTCCAGCTATAGAAATGAAAGAAATACAATGTCACAAATGAATAACATAAAGAAACAAACATAAATCATATAAAACTTACAAAAACTCACATTAAATCTATTTGGTATACAAATGATGCTAAAACTGTTCACTAAAGTGGGCACAATCAGCTAAACAGTTGGAATGATAAGATATACAATGTCACAATTGATGGTTAAAATCATACAGAGTCATAAGATTGGAAGCCACAGAAAGACAACTAGTCATGAGTGATAGACTTGTACTAATAAGTAATAATACGAGTCTATGATAGCATTCAATGGTTGAAAAACAATCATATCACCACAATATTCAAGCTCAGCCTAATATATATATAAAAGAATAACTTTACACTTAAAGACTGAAGAAAATATTTACACTATGAAAGTATCAATGCTTTAAAATAACATGCAATTTTAGTAAAATGTATGATAACAAAACTTCTTTTAATTTGTGCAAAAGTCAATATTGGTATTTATTTCTCTTAGATCCAAATACTGGCAAAGCTAGCTCTTCTCTTTCTGTTTAGTAAATGTTTCTCTTTTCTAAATATACCATAAAGGTAGTAGTAGTATTTTTATAGAAAACAATTAATTTCTAATTATACAAAAAAATGCTCAAATATTTGACAAACACGGTATTATTACAAAAAACATGAGTTGTATTAACGAGTTATATTTCAGATTGACTGTCATTTTACACACTTGTTCAACATTATGTCTGACATTATATAAGCTCTCTTCTTCCTACTATAAAGATTAAATAGATAAAATTGTTAAATTGGAAGTGCTTGTAACATTTGTATAGAAATCATGACTTTAAGTGTTTTAAAAAATGTAAAGATTTTGTCAACAACACATAATGCATTCAGCAACTTCTACACCAAACTGTGACAATCATACCTGACGTTAGCCAGTATTTACAACAGTTATGTATCAGGCCTTAAATTTTAGCTTGAAAATATTTTTCTATACTATGTGAATTAAAAGGCAAAAAGCATAAATGATGTATCTGTCTCTGTGGTAAACACTTTATAAATCTGTTTTTCCTTTCACCCACTAGGTATGTTAATGTGATTAAAACGATAACAATGGATTATTGTCTAGGAAAGCTGACAACTGGTTACGTTAAAGTGTTCATTTTTATAAACTATTCACACGTATATGGTATACCAGTTATACAAGTCTGAGAACACTCTAGATTTCATTGACTCACATTTACCAGCTGTTTGTGACAACAACTTGTACTGAAACCATGTAATAGTAATGATAGAACAGGTGATGACTTTCTAGTCTTGATACTTAGAACAAGGAATTCTTGAAAAACATTCTACTCTATAGAGTTCTAACTGATCATGTTGTATGTTCTCAGGTTTCAACATTACTCAGGAAAAAATAGAATGCCTTGGGACACAAGCATAACTACCACTTGCTATGTCCCATGAGGCAAATACTTTTCTACAGCCAAGAAACCATGACAAATGACTATGGACACTGTGCTCTATTGTGAACTTTGAGCTGTACAGCACTTCAAGTATGTGATGTTGAACGTTTGGTACACTTAAGATGTTGAGTCTGGGTTTTAAATAATGCAAGTCATATGTACAGTCAAACATTCAAAAATGTCATATTCAAATACAGTAGCTTATGGCAAATAATAACTGATAGCTGTATAATAGCTGTGTGCATAATTAAATATAACACTGTTAAATGGAAATATATCATTGTTGTTTTATTCACAACCTGGTACCACCTCTTTCACCACCCTATTCACTATCCACAGCCTTGCCACTCATGCCCAGACATTCAACAGTGCATTCGGCCAACAAAATCTTGGTTGACAAATGACATCGACCTCATGGTGTTTTAGGTTATTTCGCATTCTAGTACAACAAGCAGGTGCCTAGAATGACCTGCTGACCTTTTTGGTATGGGGAAGTTTTCAAATGTACAAGTATATACAGTCACTATCAATTCTTAGGCTGATTACTTGAACATTGATATATACAGTCACTATCAATTCTTAGGCTGATTACTTGAACATTGATATATACAGTCACTATCAATTCTTAGGCTGATTACTTGAACATTGATATATACAGTCACTATCAATT
>ENA-OREC01000423-OREC01000423.1-marine-metagenome-genome-assembly--contig:-NODE-423-length-16135-cov-14.543717_pt1 | contig 16135 bp, 6 predicted proteins | sample MGYA00248626_ERZ508543 | MGnify/ENA primary metagenome ERZ508543 (study PRJEB26211, sample SAMN05518279) | marine metagenome | isolation source: Puget Sound, Washington, USA | host: Bankia setacea...
TCATGAACCGGTCCGCCGACGAGCTTCTTGGAAGTCATGAACCGGTCCGCCGACGAGCCTCTTGGAACTTAAGTCATGAACCGGTCCGCCGACGAGCCTCTTGGAACTGAAGTCATGAACCGGTCCGCCGACGAGCCTCTTGGGAGTCATGAACCGGTCCGCCGACGAGCCTTTTGGAACTTAAGTCATGAACCTGTCCGCCGACGAGCCTCTTGGAACTTAAGTCATGAACCGGTCCGCGGACGTGCCTCTTGGAACTGAAGTCATGAACCGGTCCGCCGACGAGCTTCTTGGAAGTCATGAACCGGTCCGCCGACGAGCCTTTTGGAACTTAAGTCATGAACCGGTCCGCCGACGAGCCTCTTGGAACTTAAGTCATGAACCGGTCCGCCGACGTGCCTCTTGGAACTGAAGTCATGAACCGGTCCACTGAAGTCATAACATGTTTATTAGATGTGTAATGTCGTCCCTAAAGGACATCTAATACATGTTTGCACAACAAAACCAACAACAACGGGGAAGCCTTTCTAAAGTAATGGTGTATAGAAGTACATTTTGTATTTCGAACTGCATTTAGCAAGGACCTAGTTTAGAACAATGGAGGTAACGCAGATTTTGTATGGTTATTATAGTAAGATTTTCTGTAAATACATATTGACCTAAACACCGTTTGCTTCTTTAATATGTTGAGTACCAGTAGACAACATGCGCTAACAGCTATTATTTTGTATTTTTATTTTATTACTATTACTATTGTCATCATTAATTTGGTTACCATCGTCATCATTTTGATTACTATTGACCTATACTTATACTATTAAAGTGACTGTTACCATACTCTGACATAGTTAGCGGACTCCTTTGTTTACAATGTAGGCACGTGCAATATCATCTCAATACGTGTTTATTGTAGAACACAGACTATACAGAAAACAACTTCACTAAACTCCCAGGTAAAACATTCGTTCTTCTACCATAGTTTAAGAACAAGTGTATCGTTTACAGCCATGTCTCTTCCTTTTATCAGTCATGTATCAAAGAGCGTTATATATTAATTCAATAACTACCTTTTTCTTCTACGTTTGTTAATTTTGCTAAAGACTTTGTTGAAACGTTTAATTAGTATTAGTGCTGATGAGTGTTGTGTTCGAGTAAGAGTTAATTGCATATCTTCATTATTAATTCACACACTATTCGTTTAGAACTATGTGTGTTGTATAGAGTACGGTACGCGGCAGCAGTGAATGTTTTCCCCAAGGATCGAAATGACTTAGAGAAGGGGGAAAATCGCTTTTTGAAGATAAATATGTAAATAATTACTCCATTTTTAAGACATTAAGATATTATATTATTTCTGTATTTGAAAGACGTACTAGTGTATAATTTCTCCGTTTCAGAGACAGTTAGCGACAGTTATCCGTGTATGGAGGACTGTGAGACATCCAATGTCGTGTTTGCAGTTCTTGTCTTGATTGGATGTATCGTGTTTATGTGCCTGGTTGCCTTACATCTTCGCTTATCAGAAAATAGAGCGTTGCGTTCTTGTGATAACTTTAAATGAAAACAAGATTTTGATTGGAAGTACTAAGATGAATACTTCACGCATATTCACACTTATAAGATTACTTGAAATAAGACAAAACACATGCATGCTAATCAAAGTATAGAACAGTGTACTCTCGTGTCTATTGACGATTATTAAACACTAGCAAATGTGTTCAAATGATTATTGGGGATTTAGACTGAGTCTAAACAGTAACTTCGGTTGAACCAGTTATTGGTAGGTGAATCTTTGTAAACGGAATCGTCTGTATACGGATTGTTCTCCGTTTCTATGATATGAACAATAGTCCAACCGTGATACGTGTAATGATGCAAATAATAAAAGGAAAAGAAAGTGTTGCGTGTGATCTCGTGCTCGTTCTTCTGTTATCAATTAAGTTTGCTCATATGTTAGATAAATATATATATGTCCCGAAGAAATTACGTAGGAATTTTTACAGTGATAACTAAAATGTATTTTTTTAAAAGAAAATGTATTTTTAAATATGGGTTCCATAAACCCGTGTTTGTATGAGTTGATGTCATTTAATTCATTACACGCTCGGCTCGTAACTAACTAAATACATACATGTTCAGGATACAGATCATTCACCAGGGCGGAGACTGTGTGAGCAAGAAACACCAACTTAAGGGATATATGTTTTGCTTACGAACGACAACTGTGCGTAATGGAACGACACCATCTCCTACGTAGTGATCTCTCCTGAGAAACAGGACTTCATGTACTGTAATGAATGTAATGGGAGTAACTCTGCGTGGAGTTTGGAGTCGAATTAAACAACGAACTGATAGTATTGCTTTAAATTTAATAAACCAGAGAGATACAGCTTTATAAATAGAAACAAATTAAAACAGAAGAGCATTTAGATATATTTAGACTCAAATTACAATATCTAGTTTTTCCTTTTCCTCAGTATCAAAGATTGTAGTGTTTGATCAGGGGCGGGTCCAGGATTATGCCTGCTGTATTGTGTACAAGGTGTGAACAAGGTCCTGAAATACAAACTTCAAACTACTCAGAATAAGTTAATACGTTTTGTTTTAGATCTTGAAAGTAGAGCTCACATTAGTAAAGAACATTTTGAATTGTTAAACTGGTTACCAGTGAATTCTAGAGTAGACCATCTCACATGATGTCATGTTATAAAATGAAGAATGGTCTTTCTCCTCAATATATGAGAGAACATTTTATTCCTCAAGATGGTGTTCATACCTATAACACTAGCCTCAGCAGCAAAGGGACATTTGTTATTCCAACGGTAAACTCACATGGTCTTAAATCATTCTGCTACAACGGGTGTTCATTATGCTTTTAGTGAAATTTCAAACATATCTCATTTTAAAGTTACTTTAAAGCAACATCTGTTCAACAGTGTTTAACAATTTACTCTGTCATGCACACGGGTCTATAAACCATAAACCATGGTTTATAGGTCCGTGGGCGATGTATTATATAGGCCTATCAATGATTTATTTGTTTGCATGCTACACGTCTATTAACTATTTTTAAATCATAATTCTGTGTACTTTTCTGTAACATGCAATACCATACAATCCATTGTGATATCAACTGAATATTTTTATATATCATTTTCATATATAATTAATTTGCCTCTCTTTGTCATGCCACCACACAAAGGGCCATAATGGTGTTAATATGTTATCCTTGGTGCAGGGTGCTTGGTCATAGTGTATATATATGTGTGTGTGTGTGTGTGTGTGTGTGTGTGTGTCTGTAAATTGTATATGTTGCTATACGTGTATGCTTTCCTTAACCAAAATCTATCTATCTATCCGTCCATCCGTCCGTCCGTCCGTCCATCCATCCATCCATCCGTCCGTCCGTCCGTCCATCCATCCATCTAAGACGATGTACTTTTGATAAATCGTGTAGAAGTTATACAAAATGGCAGCGCCCTTGAAGGCTTTTCGAACGTTTTACAAGTATCGACGCTCTTTGTTGAAATGTTGTGTAAGATGCTTTTCTGAAACGTCTAGTACAACTAAAACATTGGCAGTGTTACCCTCGTTCCTCTTTATGAAGCTGTCATGTGACACAAAAGTGAATCTGGAGGTAAATCACTAAAATACAATATTTCGGATAGACGTTGTCCGAAATGTTTATACTATTATTTTTTTGCTATACATTTTTGTAATGTTGTTATAATCTGAAGTTTATGATTGTTGTTGTTTGTCCCGGTAAAGCAATGTTTTATTAACTTATAGCACATAAATCTACGTCATGCAGTGTCAGGCATGCATCTAAATAAAATACTTGATTGTTTGTTTTTGCTTTTGCAAATATTTTACTGTTTTTTTGATTATCTAGACAGGGTTTATTGAAAGAAAGTCTTGTTACCCTTCTGTATCGTTCTGTTACCCTTCTGTATCGTTCTGTTACCCTTCTGTATCGTTCTGTTACCCTTCTGTATCGTTCTGTTACCTTTCTGTATCGTCTCATGAAATGATAGTAACCAATTATATACGTCTCTTTTTAATGATTATGCCCAGTGTTGAATCATAAGTTAACTAGACAACAGCACTATTTCACTTTCTTACAGGAGCCAGATTCAAGTAAATTGTCCAGAGAATATCTCATTAAGTCTGCCAGCATTACAAGTGCAGAACAAGCCATGATGCTTCACACACAGACCACACTGGCGCTAATTCAAGCAGAAAAGGAGTATAAAGAGGTTGTCAACAACTGTCACAATATATTTGTTTTAACATGTCTATTTGTAAAATGTAATATTCACCATAACAAATATTTCTTATGTAAATGAGTTTTTTTGACCCGGGACTTGTGACATCGAAACACTTGTTGACGGCGGACTCCATGCTGATGATGTTGGTTGAAGAGCAGCCCATATATGACTGTATATAGATATGTAAATGAGTTTTTCTTGACACGGGACTTGTGACGTAATAAATACAGCAACACTTGTCTATAATTCACATCCTTCACTCAGTTAGAACAATCTAGTTTTCTTAGACAAAATTTTATCCTGACTATTTCAATGCTAAACTAAAGGTGATTATAAACAGTGCTAAGTATTACTCTACTGTTTAGTAAGGTCACAACACTACAGTGGATTTTCAACTTATTTTGCATGAATCCAAAGTTGTTCCAAGAATAATAAATTCAGTTGTGGTCAAGCTCATTTCCAAGTTTTTAATGCATTCAGAAAGTTAAGAATTTGACTGATTTGGCGCAATATTTCATAAGCAGATGTCACTTGCAAATCTGTGGATCTGGTACTGCTATTATTATTAAACATTTTCAAAATAACTGTCATGCTTTGCTTAAGTTCACATCACAAAACAAATGAAGGTGTGATCAGTGGTAAATTGTCTGCGCAAAAGTAAAGCAATAATTGTTAGTAAATAAAAGTTTGTTGAAATAAGTTTCTATAAAGCTTTCAAACATTCAGATATACAGTCATTACTAATTGCAGGCATTATTGGCAGTGGTGTTTATGATGGACATGAAGCTTGATGTACTAGGGGAGTCCAGGGAAGAAGCCCGACTCTGGGATCTGATTATTGAAGGCAGAGCCCTTGTGAGCAAAACCAAGATGAAGCGAGATGTAGGTGTTGTAAAGTCGAAATAAGTTTCTTAATGAGAAGTCTAATGGCCTTTAAAGAAGATACATGAACATTTTGTATTTAGATACTTTAGATTATTGTTACTCAAAATGCAACATTTTCTAGCCCCTTAATAATTCTAAAATATGTGTGTTTGAAGCGACTAACTTAGTAATCTTTTTGTATGTTAAAATAATAATCATATTATTTATACTAAAGGAATATCTGCAAAATTATGTAATCACTAATAAATGACTACAAGTTAAAGTTAAAGTCTTTCTATTAAGACTTTCAAGAGTATTTAAATAATTCTGTTTTTGTTTAACTAAACATTGGTTACTCTTTTGTGGCTTAATATGAAAAGTGTCTTAATAACTACATATTTCTGTTGTTTCCTGGTATATGACCCATTTCTACACTTGCGCTAGTTTGTGTATTATTATAAATATTATTGGACAAGAATACGTCTTAGGCAGACCTTTTGGTCTTCCAACTTTTTTTACCTCATCTGAAAAATGATTTCCATATTTTGTCTTTAAGTGTCAAACAGTAAAAAGCGTACCATAAAGTATTCATGTAGTTCCATTTCTCTTCTATGTTTGTAAAGTTTGTTATTTTGACTGAAATTTTTGTACAACACAACTTAACAGTATGAACTACATGTGCATGCCATGACTATTTGATATTATTTAGGGCACCTTTTTAGTTTGTGTCTATTTACTGTTGCAGGAGCTGGAGTTGTTACACACAAACGCAGAGAGATTGATGGAAGTTTCTGCTGAGATAACATACATGACAAGTAAGAATGGTTTGGAGCAAGAAGTGATCGAGGTGAACTTTGTCTGAAGCAAAATATGTCTTCCTTTGTATTGAAGTTTGTTGTGGCTTTCACATCCTGCTTAACACAGGGTATAGTAAGACATTAGTGATTTCAAATTGTTCAGTTGCACTACTTTCAAAACCATTAGTAGGACTAGTGGAATGTGCATGCCCTTGAAACAGTTTCACAGTACATGTATAATAAACAGAAACACAATTTCACACACTTTAAGATATATATTTATGCACTTACCTAGTCCAATAATAGCGCTCTGAAAACTCCCTCTAGCAGACGTCATCAGTTATAAGGTCACCTCATCAATTAAAGGACTGTCTGCATCACTTTATCACATTGTGTTGTTGTGATTGGTTGTTATCTTACTCTGATACAATAAGCTAGTATCAGTATTGCAAGCATTAAAGAAAGCATACAATATATTATTAATCAGTATCGTTCTTTACTAGAGAAGCAAATGGGAGAACATTAAGGTGGTCTCTCAATTGAAGTTGTTGTAAAAATGTATGTCCAAAACTAAACACAAAATGAATACATGTATTAAATGCCTGATACATTGTGTTAATGTTTATACCAAGTTTGGTTTTTGTATGTCTTTCCAGACGTGGATATCATTACTTTGAATGCTAATGAAAGACGAAATACAGCTGAGAGACTTGTTAATCAGGCAAGACAAGAAAGTTTAGATGCAGAGAGATCCTTGACTGAAATGGGAGTGAAAACGATACATGCTGAGGGCAAATATGCTGAAAAACATGCAAAGGAGATTGAGGACGAGAGAAAGGAGTATATGACAGGTAACTACAGGACAGATGAGTCCAGTGAAGACATGGAGAGTGATAAAACAGAAGATGCAGAAAAAAAGAGTAATGGTGATGAATCTGAAAGTGAAACAGAGCAGTCCAAATTTGATGGATTTGTAGAAATATTTGACAAGTGGGGTTGTGGTGAAGATGACAGGTAGATTATAAAGAAGATTTCGACTTTTGAAATTTCTGATATTGGCATGTTTTATTTTTTTGTAAACAGAAATGGTCAGTTAAAGAGATATACTAAAACAGATCAGCAAACTCTATTGCTTTCGTGTTTGCTTATAATGTATCTATTAGGAAAGTCTAGGACTCGTACATGAGCAATAAAATGTTCCATGTTATCATAAGTTCTGTGAGCTTTCCTGCCATTTAAATGGAGAACTTGTGAATATATAGCAGCATTACCAATATGAAGTGTTAGTAAGGATTCAGTGGCTGTGAGTACGTTAAAAATGAAAATGGTTGGAAATGAAAATTGAACTAAATACGAAAGTGCATGTGATTAAACAGTACTAACTCACCCAGTGTTTACTAAATATTGGCTTGGGTTCTCTGCATGCATGATAAAATTGTGTTGGCACTTTGATTTGAAGAAGAGGTATGCACCTGTTAAGTTTTCTATGTTTGCACTGAAATGTAAAGTAAAAGTACCGGTAGTCTTAAGAAGTGTGCATTTGTACAACCCAGTCAGACGTTTTGTTATTTAAGAATAGACATGGGATTGTAAAATTGTAAGGGTTTTATAATAGTTTATGAACTTTCCTCACAAATCTTAGCTTGTATATTTTGTTTCATGTTTAAACCCATTGTAAATTTCATCCTACATTTTGATGTTATGCTTTTAACACTGATAGGACCAGGTTTGTTTAAAGTGCCATATCTAGCAAAAAACTCAATGTATTCTAGTAAATGCTTGGTAGCTTCTAGTTAAGCATAAATAAACAAGTGTAATTTTAGTTCTCATTTTTATAATTTTACCAACAATCAATATCATCAACAGAGATGGCTATCCCTATTACATTGCAGAGGTGTTATCGTTAGACGCACTACCTTTTAATTTCAGATATTTTGTTTTTGTGATACATGTGTAATACAATGTACATGTAATTTCAGTTGTTATATCAAACCATCGACAATGTAAGTTGAGTGGTATGTGAAGTACATGTATAAATGAATGTTAAATTATTGTGCTTTTTACAGGTGCTATTTAATATGCTGCTGTGTGAGGTGTTTGTTGCACTTTTTCCTCTTTCCTTTCATTATATTTAGCTTTAAGAATCCTTGTATGTCTGGCTACTACAATTGTAATCATGAATAAATGTAAAACTTGTATATGATCACAAGATCTCAGATGAGTTCAATAATGGCAAACTCTGACTAGTGTTGATTTAAGGGTTACTGTCTAAGTCCTTTTTGATAAGTTTATACTAATTTATTTTAGTTTGATTGTGAAACAAGCATTTTTTGCTTATGTAACCAACCAGTACTAAGCAATGCGGGTAAAGAATGGGAGGCTTTGATGGGGCTCGAACTCACGACTGACTGCTTACCATTCAGACTTACTACCCACTGTGCCATGCCACTTCTTGTTTGTAGAATAGGTAGACAATCAGTGTTTGTCTGGGATTATTGAGAGGCCAAACTTCTCATATCAAGGCTTCTATGCTTCAATCTAATAAACAACAATGCATATTTTAGCTAGACATATTTTATTATCTAAAAATTACCAGCACTTAGTAAAAAGTGAGTATATCAGCATTTGTGTCTGAAATATATGGTTTTGAAGTGGTGATCGTGAATACGACATGTGTATAAATATGATATCAGTCATGGTTAGCAAAATGAAATTTAAAGCAGCAACATAGATTTGTAAGTCAAATAGGGTGATAATACATGTAAACTTTCTACCCCTTGTCTAAAATTTTACAACTGAACTTCAGAAATGTTCCCTCGTTTTAAAAATATTTTTATGTTTAGTGTATTTAGTCCTTTTTACGACATCAAAATACATGGACTCTTTGAACTGTTAATGCCCACGGATACTAAATAACTGGGAAAATAAAAAAAGAGAGAGAAACAAAGAGTGCCCATCTAGAAGTAAACATAGAATTGGAGAGCAGTAAGAGCAGATTAGTAAGTGAAAATAAGTAATTTTGTCATTTTCGACAAACTATCCCTACAGTGTAAATGTTTCACACACAACAGCAAGCCAAAAACAACACTCATTTACCAATAAAGACAACTACACATTTAAGCAAACCAGCAATGTGTACACAACCAACAAATATCAACTAACATTATTGAAAACTTGCCCTAGATATTTGGATAGTTAAAACTTTCACACCAATAGAAAAACATTTAATGAAGATGTTTAAAGTGCAATAATGTAACGTTCCGCAATCGTTTTGGCTTGGTTTATCAAAGAACTTACATTTACAACAACACTTTCTTTACCCTACCAGTTATTATTTTAAAGATTTCATAAACAACTACAAAAACAACAATCTTAACAGAAAATGAAGAACTTGTGTAAATAAATGGAGAACTCCTTAAAAATAAAGGCAGTTGACTCTATAATTGCAAAGGTACAGGTAGTAACTTGTTCTAAATAAAGGTAGTTAACTCTTTAAAAGTGAAAGTAGTTAACTTTAAAGAAAAAAGTAATTAAATATTCAAAGATAAAGGCAGTTGACTCTTTAAAAACAAAGGTAGTTAACTTGTTATAAGTACAGGTAATTAACTCTTTAAAAACAAAAGTAGTTAACTATAAGGAGAACAATAATCAGCACATAAATGATATACACTTATCACACTGCATGTATAACCATATCACAAAAGAGTAGGATTTATAAGATGGATTTTAAATAAGGCAAAAACTATGCGGGAAGAGAAATAATTATGGAATGTGCGTGTAACCATAACCTATGTGTAGATAGTGGTAACTCTGGATCCATCCAATTGTAAATCATGTTGTAGTCTGTGTATAACTAGATGTCTTATAATACCAGGTTGTGAATGAAAAAAATGGTAAGCTGCCAAAGAGATGAAACTACAAACATATAGTACAGGTACCCATAATTACGGAATATGCTTGTTTGGTGATATTTTGAATACATAGAGATAGAAGAAACGTTTTTTAAGATTCTTTAACCCAAATATTTCAAATAAAACAACATTTTTCTTGACGTTTGTGGCACTGGTACTAGAACAAATGAAATTCTAATGGAATAAAACAAGTAGATAAAAGATATCACAAACACTAACCAGAGTTTTTTTTTTATATCATTTGTTTTTCTCCCTCAAAATCACAGTGTGTTGAAATTAAAATCTAAATAACAAAGAGGGACAAGTTGAATGTATCACAAGTAAAATGTCCTAAACAAGATTGTGTGGGTAAAGTCAGAACATGTTATATGGGGTTAAACATTTAATTACAACCATTTAAGTTGATAGAAACAAAGCCTATGTAAATGATGTAGCCAATGCCAGGAAATGAAAATAAAACTGCAACTTCTTAAAACAGCTGGTCTAAAAAATATTGGCAACTGTGAATAGATGACCGCTCAACTTTCAACTCATTGTACATTTTACACATTTTTCAAGTACAAATCTGATGGTTAAAACATACAACAAATCAAATGACTAAAAGAAGATAAAAATAAAATATATGAATAATATAAGATTTAGCTACATTAATGTATGACACACAAGGTATAAAGTATTACACAGTTGTATTAAAATAATCTCAAACAGCGCATTATATGTTTTTGTTTGGTTTTTGGAGGAAGGTTAGGACATTTTCCGCAGCCAAATAGCAATCCTTTTTCTGTTCATGCTTGTTTACAATATTTACACACTATTTTAACTAACCATGTAAGGCTGTATATATTTGAATTGACGAAGCAAACATGTGAAGAATGTATACATAAATCGACTTCATTTTCTTAAGGCAAAAAGGTAACGAAAATGAAATAGATATCTCAGATGGTTTTAAAAGATGAAGGAATACTTGTTACTATACAAATGAATTCTCTATTTACTTGAACACCAGTCCTGAACAAAAATGTTTGTGATCTAATTCATTCTACTACTGAATCTAAAACTATAATTCAATTCTACATTGGACAAATTAAATGGAGAATGAAGACTTAAAACTGACGGCTGTTAAACATTAACAAGGAGTTTCATCACTTTATTATACCTTTTTCCCCAAATCCTTTTCATGATATATAATGCACTAATGAATAAGAAATAAAACGAAAAACATTTGTTAAAAGAATTCTCTTAAAGTTTAAAATATTAACAAAATTTAACACAGAAATAATATCACTAACAATGAATTAACAACTAGAAGTGTATAATACATGCAAACATATATCTCAACTAGCATGACAATATATCAGAATAATTACTGAGTTGTCATAGAAAAATGAAATGCTTTGACAACTAAATCACCAAATTGACGTTATATCCTATCTGCCATGGCAACATCAATCACAGTTGTGCAGTCATTATAACAGAACTGCCATGCCAACTTAATAACCATGGTAAACAACAGAATTAATCACTGTAAAACCAAATGGTGACAACTTGACAACTACTTAGTCATTTAGAACCATCACTATAGCAAGCAAATCGTCATGACAACTTATTCTTGTATCTAAAAATCCATAAGCAGGAGATATCTGATTCTGTTCTGGCTTTCCTTGTAGATGAGGTATTCAGTCTGAGAGAAATGGCTATGTTCCCAACCTGGGTTCTTGACAGCTCTACCCTGGGGCACGGCCACCTTCTTACCATCAATGGTCAAGTTTGTGTTCTGACCATGGACTGCAAGATATACACATAATTAAGTTAACTTATAATTGTGTAATGCTAAACTTCTGTATGTCGTTTGAAATCTGGCCGCTGTCAGACTTTATTGTATTTACATTTGCTTTTGCTTTTCAAAACTCATTAATTTATCACAAACTAAACTTAAATAGATATTCCTTCATATAACATTGAATAGATATGATATAGCACAAAGACCATAATTTACGTGTACATGTAGTGGAAATCTTTTGTTGTTATGAGTTGGAAATTGCATGTTAATGATGATACACATACATCTTTAGTTTATAACTATATGTACTTCTACTCATGAATAATGGTGAAAATAAAAGTCTGGCAAATAAATTCCCATATACGGAAAATTTACACATATTTGTAAACCGACAATCCAAACTCAAGCTAGGCTTAAGTTCACTAAAGATTTGCAAAAAATATTTATTGTAACTAAAATGTATGGCTAAATAAAGACTTTTTTATTCTATTTTTCTTAAACTAGCTGCAAACCATGCACAGTATGTCACTGGATAAAAAGCAATGGTTAGTACATGTTTATCAATTCAAGTCACACAGGGGGTGCATGAAAGGTAAAAGGTCAACCATTGTTCTACATCTACATGTGTACATTTGTTCACTACATGTATACATGTAGTTGTTTCTCTAATGTCACTACATTACTGTCAAATACTTTAAAATAGTCTGTAAAAGTTTAACTGAAACATTCTCATAAAATGGTGCCTTTACAACAGCAACTACACGTTCTTAAAAACACAACTAGAATTTGTTTTTGCTTCAACAGGTTCATGTACCATGCCCACCCATATGAGCATTTGTTCCTCTACATAACAAGTAATAGTGGTAACTTACATGGTTCTGTGGTACCCTGTGCTATCACACTATCAAACCCAGCTGGTGCTACCTTTAGATGACACTGGTTAGTGACCACATGGTGTTCCTTACCAAGAGCCACCTCATTCAAAAACATGATGCCCTTCGTTCCAACAGTTCCAACTAAAACACAAGAACAGTTCTTATTTGGTTATCTTACAATCAAAAAACCTGTAAAGTGTGACAGAAATGCAAACATTAAAACAAAGATTAGCGTGATGAAACATATACTTGGTGTATTTAGCTAATTTGATGTCAATGGTAAAAGCCAAGATTACAGAAATTGTTGGAAGATAAAAAAACAATTAAACTGACTATACTGGTTGGAAAGATACCTCATTTTCACTGCATTTCATTCATAAACATTTATCTGTTACTGGGTTCAGAAAATTATGGTAATGACTTTAATTGGCATATTTAAGTACATGGATAATCAAAATAATAAAGAAAACATGCAACATTCTTAAAGTATTTTGATAAGCTTTTTTTACAAGTAAACATGAGTCTTTGGGTCAAATTAGAACAATGGTAAATTATTTTTCTTATAAATTTTAGTAACCATTATCAATACATAAGACTCCTAGGATAGAACAGTGTATGCAGCATTCTAAAACGGTCCCATGATTGTCTCCTATACACAAAGAAGGAAACGAACTGTGGTTTATTCATTGTTAATACATGACTGCACTACCTTAACCTCATGTGAAAACGCTAAAATACTGTCAGAACCGAAGGTATCCAAATCACTCTATATTTCATAGTGAGTTCTACATCTCTTGTTAGACATTGTTGTTTTTATTAAAACATGGTTTGCATAAATATTGTAGTCAATGTGAAACAGAAACAAACATAACATGAATGCGCTGAAATGACGTTTCTGTCCAAGAACTGCTACACTTAATATTTGACGCTGGTTCTGTAGTTTACAATTAGAACTTGCAATACCGAATTATATGAATCGAAAGATTGAGACATTTAAAAGGCGTTTAGTGATGCAAATAACACTAGTAAAAGTTATGCATCGCAATATCGTCTTTGTAAAAGTTGAATCGAGCGTCATTGAAATATCTGAAAGCGTTCATTGATCTAGACACTGTTACGCTATTAGTTTTATAAGAGTCTGAAATGAAATTTTATTGGTATCCCAAGGAACAGTCAACCAAACAACATCCTGTCAACATACGCTTTTCAAAAAAACTAGTGCATCACATTTAAGAGGTACAAAAGTGTTTTAATTTAATTCATTCGCACCAGAACAAGTACCCATGGTTTATTACCGCGTTAAACCACAGGTACAGATGTTTTATTTCTTAAGTAAAGGCCTTAATGTCTCATCTCAAGGAACACTTTACTGTGAATCTGAGCAAACAACAACAACAATACTAATATAAATGGATACTGCGGGGTCTTACCATATCCAGCAGATTTTGAATTCTCTGAGGCAAAGTAGATGCCCGATCCAACCCTTCCACCACTGTGAGGCATAATACGTAAACCACCCTTCAATATGGCCGCCACAACTGCAACATTAGTACCATGCCATAGGAGTTTACGATTATCCAACTTGTTATGGACGTTGAACCTCGAATCCTACAAATAAATCAATAAAACTCATAAAGAAACAATGACACTATAATAGATCAGATGAACATTAAATTTCATATTTCTTGTCCTAACTGGATGTTCTATATCTTCTTGAATGTTTCAAACTTTCAGAAATTAGTATTTGAGGACACTATCAGCATTTTATAGGAGCTAGGTAATTCATATTCAGTGAGACACTAGCACTATGCAATTTCCAGGATAATGGCTCACTAGAAAAACAGGTAGTTTTAGCGTTACATTTTGCATACGGGTGGGTACAAATGGATAGTGTTTATGCAGTAACCACAAGCTAGCCATTTTGTTCTCTCGATAGCCGTCGCTTATACTGACCAAAATTGTGGACAGACTATAAGAACGGATCATTCGAACGCTTCAATTTACAATTCACGATAATTTGAATACCAAAATGATATATTGACAGCTGTCTCGCCACTATTTTGTACCCACAGTTGGCAATAATTCTACACCGTTACCATCTTTTGCCTAGAGGGTGGGGCAAAAGAGTGTAAATCTTGTTGTAACCCGGAAAATGCAATTTAGTTTCTCGCTAGTTCTAGTTAAAGTCTAACACATCATACTGTACTTACTGTAATGAACTAGAGACAAATTACTTACCTCACCAATTCTGTTAACTTTCCAAACCTCATTGATCTTTGCTTTCCTATAACCACCACTAGTATTGTCTGTGTACCTCTGGATAATCTGATAACAGAAAGCAGTCAAACCCTGATATAATGACCACCTCAATAAAATTCCTTGTTCTCCAAAGAAGTACCACAAATATCAAACATTAGATTACAACTTTTGAACTATTACCAGCCGTTACAAAAGACCACTAAAATGCAATCTCAAAATAGGGATGACACATTTCCAGTCCTTTTCGCTGGTTTGTCTACTACTATTCAGCCTCCATATCAGAAAACTTAACTTTCTAAGGGGTCCCAAAAGCCGTTTATTGTTATTGTTTGCTGTCAAGTATTTCAGATACACTTTTACAATAAAACATTTCTGAAACTAATTAACTAGGATCCAAACAAAATTAAAATCCAATTAAGCCAATTTTGATTGGGAAATATCATGTCTAAGATAAGTTAATTTAGAGTTCACTTTAGCTCCTTTTGTAGTGAATTTGTGTGATAACAAGTAGTTTGAAAACTTAACAAACAGTGCCTTGTGATTAAATGTCTTTGCATTGAAATCACTTGTTCACAAACTTACCTTGAATTCAGGAGAGGTAGGTACAAGAGATTCCAGTTCACAGTTGAGTAAGCCATAATTAACATCCAGTGGGTTTGGAGCCAAGGACCCTTTCTATAATAAAAGCAGTAATACATTATAATTGACTTTTGTAATACAAACTACGAAGAAACCCCTCTAGACCATGTATTCTTGGAGCCTAACAATATGTTTCATTAAGAGTACATGTTTACCAAATGTTTTAAACGCTTTCTGTCAGTTTTAATTGTTACCAATATGAAATAACTGTAAATGTTCTTAGATTTTTAACACCACACAGAATCAGTTTAATGTGTAAGGTATTGTAAATTTAGAGAGGTTTATGGTTAAAGGAAGTTTAAGCTTCTAATGAATGTAATAAGATAAAAGATTTCTTTGAATCATATTATATTCCAATGTTTTTGCCTTGTCAATGTCATCAAAATTACAATTATATGTCATAGAAATGATCTTGTACATATGAACACAGTCTGTTGAGAAACAAATGAAAGTTATGATCAACATTTTGTCAAACAATGCAATGGGTTTAACAATAACTATATATTACAACAAACCTCAACAGCAATTATCAATAAGTAATGCAATACTTACGTCTTCTGATATTTTCTTATCTTTCTCTTTTTGAAGACTCTGTGCAATCTCAATATCTCCCAACACCTGAAAAATAGAACCAATCATAGATACTATAGCTTCTGAGAATAATAATAATGATGATGATGATGATGATGATGATGATGATGATGATGATGATGATGATGATGATGATGATGATGATGATGAT
>ENA-OREC01000424-OREC01000424.1-marine-metagenome-genome-assembly--contig:-NODE-424-length-16131-cov-14.206677_pt1 | contig 16131 bp, 7 predicted proteins | sample MGYA00248626_ERZ508543 | MGnify/ENA primary metagenome ERZ508543 (study PRJEB26211, sample SAMN05518279) | marine metagenome | isolation source: Puget Sound, Washington, USA | host: Bankia setacea...
AAACGTTTGTGGCTTAATAAGAAAAAATTGCATAGATCTGAAAAATCATCACTGTTTGGGCATAGAAAAAAATGTTTATGGTTATATTGTTCATTACCCAGTATGTGTAAACATCCCTGAGAATTACTCTAAAAGTACAATTTGTTTGTCTTGCTTAAACACTTGACAACACTAGGATTACTTATCTTGAGTAGCTATTATACAATATAAATTATGTATATATATAAATGCACTTGGCATCATTTTGGATATGGATGTAGATATGGAACTCCACTGTTTTGACGGAGTTAACATTGTTTCTGTTGTAGCCTAATGAAAAACAAGTCTAAAGCAAATGCTATGAACACTGTAATTTTCTAGAAGGAATGAACATTTTAACATCATTATTTATATAATAATGAACTGAGAAACAGCAACTGTCATAAAGAATAATTTGTTTGTGTATTTCTACCAAACCAAGTGTGAACCGTGGTTCATCAATAAAACACTTTACTTTACACTTACATGTCATGATGTGTATCTCAGCCTTCTAACTTCGATTCCATGATAGTTAGTCGAATCATAACAGCCTCACCTGAAAACTCATGATTTGATTCTGCTTAAAAGGGGGCAAACATTTATGGTATATAATTGTACCATGAGGTGATTGGAGCAGAATAGCACCCCAATGTGGCAAGAAAATACATTATTTGCCATTTTGTGGCTATTACTCCTGGCCCGATATCCCTTCTAAAATACTGTTCATCTTTTCCAAACTATCAGTTGAAAACCTCCTGACAAACTGGACATAGGGAGCTAATGACAATTCCCAGGTGTGACTGCATTCTGTTATACTTATCCTCTGTCTTGAGGACATCACTCAGTTCATGGGTGTAAAGATAGAGCACATCCTATAGGTATTTGACAATCATGGATCAGATTTAATCACTTTGATTCCAGTGTGGACATGCTCATAGCTACCCTACCTGAGTCTTATCTATATAGCTGTTGAGTACACAACACCTACATTCACAATGTCTAATATACGTCATGTATCTGAGACCTTTATCATGAAACATGGTCTAGGGGAGTTAAGCAAGTCTATGCTTCACCTTGCAAGCATACCAGCTTACAGTTTGCCATGAGATATATCAACTTTAAGTTATGTTAATGGTCTTTGGAGATATACCTGTTTGAAAAATGTTTGGACTTTTCTAAAATCTGGTAAATGCATGAACATGACTGTCTTTATAATAATATCAATATTTTTTTGTAGGATTCAACCCCAATATCATTAGTTTGGAAGCATGTATTTTGTTGAAAAAGTAGAATAACTTATTGAGTATACATGCACAAATAAATGTCCTGGGATTGCAGTAAGAGTCACTGTGTCCAATGTTATGGTCAGTGTAGTTAGACTAAGACTAAATCTACGTGTATGTTTCCTGTCAGTGTACACTGGAATTTTAATTCCAACAATCCTTCAAACTAACTGTTCAATAATCTAAAAAGGATACCTGGCTTTTATCCTTAAAATCTGGTTATACTGTCACACACACGCACTGTTAAGACTCATGGACCATTTTTTATCCAATTGATCCAGTCAAGAGTGTTGTCTCTATGGACAGAAGTTCAGCTGGGTACTTTCATATGAGTACATGTACCTAGCTTCCCTTCTTTCATAAAGTAAAATGTAAGAAAAGTTTTTAAAAATGGTTGTGTTTATAAGTTCACAGCACTCAGAACTTGAATATTGTGTATAGGTGCTGTATGTCTTGTGTTTTATGTACAACTGAATCACAATGTTTTCAAGGCTCAACCTATTGACAGTTGACATTCTCTCTCCCTCTATAAAGTGATGTCTGTAGTTTTTGAGCCATCATGTAACAAATTGTCTGCCCTTTGACAGTTGTTGGTAACCCTGTTACTTTACTCAGTTTGAACAAGATCATAATTTGAATCAATTTTGTTAAGACCCCTTGACATTTCCCCCCTTTTTTCATGCACTCCAAAATCACTCCTTTAAAGATCTTTCTTATACATACCGGTATTGTGATGTTTACTCAATTTTAATTTTATTCTGTTTAAGTGGTTGTTAGTGTTTAATACCATGCTATTATTTAGTCACGTTTCCGTGCTTACCAATATTATTAAACATATTCAAGATGTTTGTAAATGTTATTGATAATCCATGGAAAAAGCTCTAGTAAAGACAGATCCATAATGGAGAATTATGTATTGGCCAGTGCATTCCCCCTTGAATAGTTTAACAATCGCCAGGGCCCAGGTAGCCACTGTATTTACACTTTTACAGTCCATTCAGTATGAAGTATTAAAGTCTTTTGACCTCTAATCGTAGAATGTTCCCAATGTTCGGTTTCAACTAAATCTTCAATGTGTAATTACCCTGTCCATTAGCAATGATTTGTATACATGTAGCTTGTTTAGCTGAGTTTCTCTAGAGTCACTTATTTACTGCATTCTTAAAGAGAGACACACTTGGCTAGAAGATGATATATTGTGTAAGCTTTCATAAGTCTATGCTATTAGTAGAACAATTTGATGGGTTTCTTGTCATAAAAAAGTAAGATTTTCTGTTTTTATACATTGTAGTTGTTTTTCTTGCCTAGGTTTGCTCTGAATGTTCAATAGTATTGTCCATTTGATGATCCTGTAATATTATACCATTGAAACAATACTTATATCCTACAGTAGGCACTGCAGTGTTGTTCATTGTACATTCACATTGTAGTAAATATAATCAAAGCTCAGGTCTAGCGATTGATTATTGTTCTACTTAAAAGATTAATGGGTTTTTATAATAACTGCTGTCGTTGTACTCAATACCTATAAATAGCACACTGTACACAGTCCGTAGTTATTTGAACTGTAGTGAGGTTTTAAAATATGTTTCTGTTGTTTATATAGAAACTATGGATACACATTCTATAGTCGTGCATGTATTGATTAAAACTGAATGGCAGTCTCCCTTATAAGACTGAGAGCTTACTGACGCTTTGAGAGACAAGTGAGAGAGTTTTGGTATTGAGTCTTATATAATACAGCTTGTGTACATAGTGATAAAAGGCTTCAAGGTTGGCTGACTTATTGGCTACGTTATGTTTTCTTCATTCATAACATTGAGTCACTTGGCTTTGACTGTCATGGTGATAGCTAGTAAAAAATGTTGGTGAGTGTATTAACGCTCACGCATTTAACATAGACACAGTGGTAAACACAGGCAAATATATTTACTCAATACATAATTCAGGAACAGAGTAGTTGTACACTTTGTGGCTGGTGATATTTTATACTTTACACTGATAATGAATGGATGTAAATATTAAACTGGAAATACTGGATACAGGTTAGACTTTGTGTATTACTATGATGTACAATATTCACTTAGATGATTTTTCATAAACAATTTGGTAAATGTTTATGTAATAATAGACTGTAGTGTCTATAGTAGTGATTATACATATTTCATTCATGTTTTAACTTTATCTGTACTCTAGTTGTTTGTTTACTTCACATAGATAATTGAATTGACGTATTTCAAAAGAGTTGTAATCAGTTTAGTATTTTATGACCATTGTCTAGTCTATGGTATATTTTTACAGTTCTGTTTGACAACTGTTGATACAAGGAAAGGACATGTTCTATATCTGTCACATTTCTATCATAGATTCACAGCTTGTATTCCTGAAGTTATTGTTTACTGTATAAGTGCTAGTGCGGTAGAAACAGTTTTACATATAATAGATCACCTGTCTAGTTCTCAGGCGTTGTTCAAATGTTAAGTATGACATAGCCCGTTTGACAGTATTTGATCTTGTTGATTCCAATAACTCATATATCCATGTAGTACATGTCAATGAGTTTATTACTAAACATTTTTGATTCAAAGATACAATACTTGTCATTGCTGTTGAGATTCAGAGAATCATTTTGTTATTGAATACTGGTAAAGAATATTCATACCCGGTATGTGATTCACAAGATTTCATAAATTAGTGCACAGTTCCAATCCCCTGAATATTAAACTTTTGTCATGTGATGTTTCATACATGAGCTAGTTCTTCACAAGGATCAGTATACGAGTATCCTTCATTATACCTTTTAAACGTTGAGAAATAACTGGAACAACTCAGAGCAAGATGAGTATTTGGTAACCAATGATTCAACTGCTTTCTGAAAAAGATCAATATTTTACTTGCAGACCTGTCTTTTTCTCAAACTTGGTTTATGAATGAATTCTTAATGTAGAAATTACACAAATCACAATATTATAGTAAAAAGAATGCTGTTAGTTGTCTTGAAAATCCTTGGACGGAACGTCAATACAGGTAAACATATTAATTATTCAAACATTTTCGTGCTTAAATTGTTACGTTGAATTAATGATTTTACTACAACCTAACCAAGAACTCTCCTTTCATTTACAGCAAATTAAATAGTCTTAACGTGTAATGTATATATGTATATATAAATCTAAAAATAAGAAAGTAAGTAAATACATGTAGAAGACTCGCTTAAATAGACAGTTTCTAGTTACACATGTTTTGTTAAGCCTCAGGTACAACTTAAGTCAGACAGTATTGAATGACAAACACATTTTTCTGTTGTGGCAGTGCTATCATTGAAGAAGAATTCCAGTATGTACATCTTGTCAGTCTAGACTGAAAGGTTTGATTCATTGAGTTAAGTATTACTTCAGTGAAATTCAGAAATTGTTATCTAGAAAATCCTATCAAATGTACACTTTAATGCAGGAGAAAACTGATTCATAGTGCCACTAGATTGAATGAGTTCAACAGAAGATAATTTTCATTATGTCTAGGAGGGAGAAATAGTGTGTAAGGTGTGACTGGTAAATGAAGGAATGATGCCTATATCTCTGCCAACTTGTTATCTACCTCTGGTATACATGTATATATATTTGTCTGGCATCAGAACAAGTATAAATCAGGTCAATATAACCATTCCAACAATAAAAAAGTTTACTACATCAGTTAGCTATGCTTAACTTTATTTAGTGCATTCAGTCAGTTGTTACATAGAAAGTACATGTACACAAGACATATCTGTTTAATGTAGCCGTAATCAAGTATTAAATGTTAAAGTTTGCTCCCTATGTTTGTTTTCTTCTCTTAGTGAATATATTTCAAGTCTTGTCATTTCATGATTGTGGGTAACAAGTACTTAACCTGACATACCTGTGCATAATACTTTTGCCACATGCGTAACTGGTTTTAGCAGGGGTAAACAGTTCATTATGACTTGATATTTGGTTCATAGTAAGTGTCAACATGCACAATGAACACGCTTAAGCTCATAAACTGAAGACAAAAGGGTGTGATTTCATTTTCATCTTGATCTCACACACTTGTGTAATACAGTGCATAGTTATGACAATACCTATATTTAATGCAGTCTGAGGGTTTATCTTGGTTAACTACACCTGTATTCAGTCACGATCCTCAGAAATAACACAAGCAAAACATTTAGACGCAATATGAAGGTAATTTTGCAAGGTTTCGATGCTTAGCACACTGGCTTGATTGTTGATTTGTGTTATTTTCTCATGAATATGACTGGTACTAAATTCATGAGTATTATCCCTGAGGTTAATATTTGAGATTAATATGATATGGTAGTGCTATTTTAGGTAATACATTGTGTATTTTGTGTGAACAAAATAGTTCTGTTCTCCAAGAGACCAGTTGTGGCGATAACAGTTTTAATGGCTGACGAGTTAACCAGATACTGCTGTGTTATATATGTGAGTTACATGCACTGTACATTTATTGTTGGTGGCGATGTTTAGCTCAAGAAATATTCATACCAGGGGTTCTGTGTTATGATAGATAGTGATGTAAACGAGCAATGAGAAGAAGAATGTTTCATTACTGTAGAGAATATGTCAGTTGTGTGTTAACTTGTACACTCTCTGTCTTGCTTAATAAACATTGGCTGCAAATGCAGGGTATATTGTGCAACAATAAAGGTACTCTATAGTTTTGCTGATGCCAGCCAAGATTCTTCTGGCCAGACTTAGAGAAAGGAGACTGAGTGCAGGTACTGTTAGAACAGCAGATATATAATTCATGACCTCCTTTGTAAGGTAAAATTGACGTTTATGAACAAGAGAACTAGTTTAATAGTATGGAACACAAAACCCATTGCATGAGCCCAGGTAAACATAGCCGAAGGATGTTCAAATTGTCTTGCTTGTGACATATGTTCAGTAGAATTGCAAATCCACTGCACTGGCAGTCTTGTTTATTCCAGTTTAACATACTTGCATACTTTTCTCCCTATTGTTAATTCATCTTACTTTGTGTGTTAATAGTGTCTCCAATATTCAGTGTATCCCCAGCTTATCTTAAAGCAAGGTCATGCCCCTCTAAACAAGTTTTACAGATAGTTATCAGCTCTAGCTTGAAAATCTTGTTTAGCTTTTCATCTGGTTTTAGCAAAGCACGTTTGTGTCTGTATTTGGAAACGAGGTGATACAATTCAAGATTTTTCAGGTTCACTTGTGAAGCATTATCAAGTACTGTAAACATCTAAATAAGAAGTCGTTATATAGGCTCTCATATAGGGCCTGCTGTCTTCAACATCCAAAGTCTGCAAAACTCAGTGGCCATTAAAAGGTTACGTTCTTTTCATATGCAAATTAGAATTTTATTATTATCTTGATTGTAAATGTTGGGGAGACCTATTTTGTAAAGCTTAGTCTCGGGGTAAGATTAGACTTGAGTTGGTATAAGTTAGCAAAGATTGTATTAGATGACCAAATACAGATTATCTCGGGTTTCAGGTGAACATGTATATATAGAGGACGTTAAGAGATAATACATTGATAGATTACAGCAGTTTTCAACAAAATATTTCGGGGTTATGATTACAATTAGGGTTAACCTGTCTATAGTTAATGTTAACAGTTACTTGTTTCTTTGTAAAGACAGGCACTTTGATACAAATAACAGCAATATTGTAAAAAGAATGGAGTCAAAATAAGAGTTTCAGGTTAAATGTAACAAAATAAGGACAGAGGTACAAGCTTGTCCTTGTGAAACTTGGTCACCACTGTACATGGACACCTAAGGATGTTTGTAAAGGTTTGATATAATTAGAAATGTGAGACCTTGGACACCTAGTGGAGTTTTTTTACAAGCTTGTCTCTTGGTCGGCTGAGTCATAAACACAAAGACTACGAAGTCCAACAAAAACTATGCTAATTGTTGCTTTAAGTGTCTCGCTAGATATATGACACTTGTTACATGATGTATGTTTACCGTCAATACTTCAAACTGTAATCTTGTAATTATACTGTAGATAGATCAAGTGAAGACTAGTTAGATAGCTGTTTGGCTTTGTTTTAAATATGTTAAAAGTATAGACTTTTTTAGGTCATCAGTGGTTCTTATTTATGTACTAGGTCAATTTGTTTGATTACGTGAGTGTTTCTACATTGTTTGGTTACTTAGTATTATTGTTGGGTTGAGGAAAAAAATTGGAGAATTTATTTGTACAAAGCTGTGGGTTATTTCCAAATAGGTATGTAAAGTATCATACATTACTGTATATATAACTACCTTGTTTTGACATTTTATGTAAAAGAAAAAAGGCATAGAACGACTCAGGTGACATAGTATTGAAACTCTGTATGCAGTCTGTCATAGTGTGTAACAATAAAGTTGTAGATACTCCTAACTTGTTATTAAGTGGATACTAGAGTCGATGCTTGGTTTGCTTTTTATCTCCTCATTCTTTTCAATTTATGGATGTGGTTTGTATATAATTATGTACTATTCATCAATTACCATTTTTTGCTTTACATAAATATTGGGTGGTTAGTTTGAAGCAAACAGTGGATAACAACATCATAAGGTAAAGATTGGTGGTCAACCTAATCTATGGTTCCAAACAGGAGTCGAAACTTATCAATTTTGGTTACCTACATGTATTTTTAGTACCTAAATCAAAGTCATTTACAACATTTTATGAACCTTCTGAAAGTTACCTGATGGTCTTTGTCGAGTATAATAAACAGCGTGAATCGGCAGCAAAAACAACAGCAAAATGATAAATATAGTGAAAGTTGAAACATTGCAAATCAGCAAACTTTTTGCCTTATGAAAACCCTGCCTAAACACAATAAACACCCTGTCATCCATTTTGTTGTAAGTGGAAATCTAATATTGCTGGCGAAACTAGAAACTAAGAATGGTCTGTCTGTAAGTCAATTTCATAGCAGATAGTTTGTTTTACTTTTTATGTAGATATATTCCAGACTAAAGGCTGCCAGTGAAACTGTCCTATTTATGGACACATTATATAGCGCTGGGGCCTTTTTCCTTCTGCTTTGACACTATGTTCTATCTCTCATAAAAAGTGTTTAACATGATTCAATGGACAATGTCAAGATTTGGAAATGACCTTGCCTGTGGTCAACACCCCGGTTTTAATGGAAAGAAAATTCAATTCACAAACTTGTTATATAAGGATATATTTGTGTTTTGGATTTATCTAGGGAGTGTAGATGAAGCAGTCATTGACTGAATGATGAGGTGTTAAAGGTTTTTAAAAGTTTAAATGAAGCTTATGATACATGCTCATCAGTTGATGTCATGAGAAGTTCAAAGTTGGCTCTTTCTTTAGATGTGTTAGAATATTATCTGTATCTAAGGATTCTCTTGTACTGAAAAACCCGCTCAACTTAATAGTAATTCATATGTGTTGGCTGTAGTTTGTTGCTGTAAAATGTACTCATTTGACTAGAAGGTGTTTTTGTAATAGCTCCTCCCTGTATCTCATTTCTCAACTGTAAAGAAACCAAACCTTCCCCACTTGACACTGTATAAAACTCCTGCTGGGCTAATAATAACCTGCTTAGAAGTGGTAGTATATAAAACATACTCTACATACATATATTGCACTGTTAGTCATTATGCTCATGTATACTTCCAGAATGTTGGCCTGAAAGCAACTCACAACATGAGAAGTAGGAGGCAGTAATTGAGACTGATAAAACATCAGCTAAAAACACCACCAACAGAATTCTAAACACATAGAAATGGATTTTTAAGTGAGTTGTGACAACCTTAAGTACTGGAGATTATGAAGATGAAATCAAATAACATGTTTCGCGACCAGGTGAATTCGGTCACAAACTGGTTTGGAGGATGGAGTACATGTGAGCAGACAGTGGTGCTATACTCACTGTTAAAACAGATTCCTCCACGACACTGTAGATTCCTGGTGCAGATGCTACAACAGCGAGTCAATGATGATAAAGATGTTGAGGTCCAAGAAGAAGAAGCAAATGATCCAGGTAATTATTAAACTCTCATTTTAAACCACATCAAAGATATGACCATCTCAGAATAAAATAGATTCTTCTGATTGACGGATTGTGTGGCACATGTGTAAGCAGTCAGCACAAAGCTTAAATCAGTCTCAGTGTTGAGCTCAGCCTAAGGATGAAGTACACATTGATGCTTTAAATATTAGATCTTACTTCTGAAAGGATCATTTTATTGAAGTGGTTTTAAGATTAGACAGACTATTCTTTTGACAAGCCCTAATAATACACTGACATCTATATATATAATACTGTTATATTGTAACAGAACTTATTTCAGTTGAGACAAAAGTAGAGCTCCTGCATGATAACCCACCCACTTGCATATTTATTGAAACATAACTTGTGACATGGTTTGTAACCAGTACAATAAAGTGTATGTGTCTGTGGCTTGGTAGGTATTTGGCAATGTCTTAAGGTATGTAGTAACTGCTGCAATATGATGGAATGAATAAAGATGGCATGATTAAGAGCACCTGTGTAGTTCTACTTAATCCATTTTATATGTTTAGCCATACAATCAAAGAAGATGTCATGATAACCAGCATACTTATATAGTTTATGTTTTGAATCAACATTCAGTTATAAGCGCACATGTACATATGAATGAATTAAGTTACAAGTTCAACCTATTTCAGTGTAACAACGCCTCTTCATTAAGTTTGTGCATACTGACTAACCTTAAAATAAAACTATGCTTTGCCGTTTGATCTGTCTGTTTACAATTGCTACTTGTTTGTCATCAACCGTCTAGCTGCACTAGGTGTATTAATGATAAAAGTAAATAAACTTCTCACTAGTGACAGACAGCACCTTTACTGTTGAGAGAATTAAAAACATTGATTAAATATTTATGATCAAATGTAGGTTGGCAAGTAAGAACAACAAAACTGGATAATCTATTTGTAACTTACGTCATGTGAATAATCAATCAGCAACCTGTCTTTTGAATCATTTTTACTCAGCCATAAATATTTAGGCAGGATGCCATTGGTGTAATTTAAAAGGGAACTATCTTGGTAAAGAATTCCAATCAAGGGAAAGTTTAAATGTATAATGATCAGGAGCCAATGCTGAACTGTTTGAAATGAATACTATTCACCTAGGCTATAAATGGCAAAGTGGACATTCGGTGGCAAATCAATACACGAGAATCACATGAGGCAACTACGCACTGCTTTAATGTTAATGTATGCCTATAATAGATAATAAGGGTGTGTACAGTATAGGTCCAAATCTGTAATGAATGGCACAAGTTTGAAAACCTCAATATTAATTAGTTCAGTGGTTGACATGATAGGCCACATGATAACCATTACAGACATGAATATGAATAACTGTAACTGTCTAGGTCAAGTCTAGCAATATCTTAGTTATACTTTCTATTGTTTTCTCAAGAAACCATTTAAACTACACACTCTTACTATGTACAACAATGTTTTAAGAAAGTGAAGATAAATGTAACTACATGAAGCTAGGATTTCCATGACAAAGATGTCATTTCTAAAAGATTACCTAGTTATAGATCTGATAAAAAAACACTGTTTTACATCATTCATATATACATGTACTATTTATAGTGTAAAGTGCATGACTTTATACTGTGCCTTGTTATTTAATACTTAATAAGCCATAACACAAGAACTGGTTGTAAAAAAATGGTGTTCTAGTTTCTACAACTTGGTTGTTGTACATGAAAATTTGTTTACACATTGTGGTGCTGTATATGGTAGTGTAAAAGGTGTGATGGCGTCATTTGCTTGGACAACTATCATTGTTAAGGCTAGTGAATCTAACATATAAATTGTTATACAAGTGCCAAGTTTTGGGAGACTTCAAGTTGTTTTGTGTTTTATCCACAAAACAAGTTTGCACACACTCCCAATAAAGTGCATTATCTATATGTGTCATTGTGCATCTCTAGAGGGCATCGAGCAGATGTAAATTTTTACATGAGTCAGTGTTACACAGAAAGGACTGTGGCATGAACAAGTGTTTCACTGAGTAATTATCCAGAGAATTGTTTTAGTTGCAATTTATATATATGTAGATTATAGTTTTTATTGTCTAACTAACAGAAATTTTATTTCTAATTTCAGTTTACATTTGTAAGCTGCTTCAAGAACCAAAAGAAAAGGCGATACAGGAGTTGTTAGTCCATCTTCCACTGTTACATTCAGGAAACATAAAAGCTAAGAATGAATATCTAGTTCTTATCCCAAAGATTTTGTCTCACTCTATAGAACATGGAGTGTTCATTGAGGAAAGTCGACAACTTCTCTCATATTCTCTCATTCATCCTGCCATCACTTGTGAAGAAAGGTCAAAGTTCAGTTTGTGGCTGGGCCACCTGGACGAACGTTTCAGTGTCACCAATCACTCTCCATCACAAGCCACCCACGTTCAGATAGATGAAGGTCAAGGACAGATGCCTTTTTCACACCAGCCAGACAATAGTTCTCTACAAACTCATATGGCTCTCTCAAAGCAGAGTCCTGTAGGTAGTGCTCATGTGAATGGTTGGAATAATAGTATGTTTCATTCAAATGACTCATTGAACATGAATGGCCTTGAAGGTCACACTGGTAGTCATGGAAATTTGTATCAAGAAGGCAGAGGTTCATCAGGACATCTTTTATCAGGAGGCAGTAGCGGTGTATCCAGTCATATGCCATTAAAGGCTGCCCTCTCAGCTCCCCCAAACTTCAACACCATAGTGCCACCGACAACATTACCATGCACATGTAAGTACACTCTTTCAGTATTGGTCCAATTACTATTATAGATGGTAACAGTTGATAGGCCTGTACATATAGCCACCCAGGTTGTGAGTGTGTTCATGTACTATGAATCCATGCGATGAGAACACACGAATAAACATCATGTATAATCAAATGCAGATTCCAGAGGAACAGTTTGGTTTGAAGTTAAAAATACACGATATACAATGACTCAACATGCTGTGGGTGAAACATGACATGATCACTGTTGTACACTTGTATTCCTGTAACTGTCTGTTTGGGATGTTTCCATTATTCCTAATTCATGTCAGTAAGGACTTGGTCACCTTGTATTGTGAGCTCAAAAGCCAAGACATCAAAAAAATGTCATTTGACAAATCACACACATGTTGGATTAAGTGTGTGTGCATTATGCGTTTGGTAATTCCATTGGAAAAAAACTGATTTGGTAATCTTTTGTTGTTATGTGATTACAATGTATTGCCATACTTCTTGTGATACAATAATACCTGACCTGAGTGAGAACTACAACAGTGGATAAAAAGGGCAAAAGGTAACAAGAGTCAACAAAAGGATTACGTTTTCATGGCCATTTGTTTCTTTCAGTGCCCAATGTTTGCAATCCATGTTCCTACTCTACTAAATACTGTCTCATTTGTTGCAAGGAAATGTAGGTCACGTTGAGATGTGTTTGTTCAAAATATCAAGAGAAGGATTATCTTTTCCATTGTAGTACTTTATATTGGAAAAGTATTTTCACAGATTAGGGCATTATAGCAGCCTTTAACACTGAACTCTGACTCAAATACACATGAATATAAATACAAAAAGTTTGGTTCTGGTTTAACTTTTACTGGTTTCTTTTCACATAGATCTTAGTTTGAGATTGACCTCACAAAATGATGATGATGTATGGTCTATTTTTGTTCTATTGGCTGTAAGTATGGTGGTCGATATACCGTGACATATAGAGTCAATTCTAGTTTAAAGTTAGGATTAGTACTATTCACCAGCTTCACCATATCCATTTATGTTTGGTCTTGAAAAAAATGGGCTATATTCAAAAGTGTGGAATGCAGATGAAACATTAATTCGCCTCATTGAATGACTTTACATTATAAGCTTTATCCATGAGTGGGAAAACTAGTTTGGCCTACGTTTACAGGTATTGCTGTAATCCTGAGTTGGTGTAATGGCCCGCTCCACCCTCCATTCCTTTAGGCAAGTTTAGTCATAAATATAGAAATGGGACTAATCTGGTAGCCAATTTTAGTCAGTTATTTCGTGATTATCATTTAGTGAAAGCCATTTGATAATAAAAACACACATACAGGTGCTTCTAATACAGCTGAATTGATTTGTACTCTAGGCCAGAATAAAGTGTATTACATCATTTGCTGAAGTTAGTAAGTAAGGCATTGAAACGTCTGAAGTAAGCTGGTAAAGAATTGAGGCTGGTGGTGATAGGGAGTATAGATTTTCAATATTTGTCTACATGACTGTGTCTGAGCTAAGGCTAGCTTGGCAGTATTGTGAGAGTTGCTGGCACTTCCATGTGGCTAGCTGATTTACAGATCATGTTTAATTAATATGCAGAGCTCTAGGATTATCTCAGAGGTTGTTTTATGGGCCATGTCTGGTTTATGGACAGCTCAGAGATCACATGAAAACACATAAAAAACCTTGGCACCATAACAAGATTATTTTAAAATGCTTTTGTTCACTTGACAGCGTACTGTAGATATATAATATAGCTGCTGTAAAGTGGACCACAATTTCTACTTTGGAGTATTAATTTATCACATGAAGGGTCAAATCAGATTAATGTACCATGAACCGAAATGAAGCAATATTATTTGATAAGTTAATAAAACATTACTAAATAAACTTCTATTGCAATCTTTGGCCTATCGAGCGAGGGTATGGAGTAAGTGCTGCCATGTATGAGAATGTGCTGTTAAACTATTAAGCCGATATTGACAGATACAATACACGCTAAAGTCTTAAAGTAAATATTGAGCCTGCTAATCATGATTGTTTGTACAAGAAAGCAAGCTTTAAAGGTATAAAGGGTAAAATTGTCATGGCAAATAAAACTTTAGACATGAAATTGTAAAGAGACAAAAGATTATTTGCTATCGGGGTAAAGTTTGAACTTCACCGTGTTTACGACTTTTATGTTTTGTTTGGTGAACAATGTAGATAAAAGCTTTTTGCTGTTATTTTGAGCACCATCGTGACACTATTTTTTATTTTTTGTGAAGAACATGATAAAAAACAATTACATACACCCATATAGTTTAACTAGCGGGGCATTTAATTTGTTCACTTTAGTTAAGTGACAATAATGAGTCTACATGTATATAGCATTTAAGATAGTGTTTAGGGTTTTAGCCAAAGCCTGCATTTTCTACCAAATTGTTTTCAGCAGCCAACCATCAAAGTAAACCAGCTCTCCAATCCACAACTCATCATGCACCTCTCCGACGAATGCCCTCGTTTGCTCCGCCCAATTCACTGCCAATTGCCAACACAGTCCATGATTGGTTGCAATCCAACGATGCCCATTTAAGCCAATGTCCAGGTCGACCAAATTCAGTGTTGTCGGACCATGCCCCGCTATCACCACAGAGTAGTACAGCATCGTCTGGTAGCGGTAGTGGTGAAGGACATCCTGAAGACCCACTACATCCATCAAGGAACACGTTCATGGAAGAAGGAAGTGGAATGAGAGGTAATCCAAACTTACATGTGTGATCCTCACTTGTTACATGTCAAAATGTGTTGTCATGGTAAACGTCTCTATAAACCAATTGAACCTTGTGATACCTGTTACAAACTAGGACTAGGTAACCAAGTCATGTGAGTGATAAACTTAGAAGACAAACGCAATATTGAAGACAGTGAAACAATATATAAGTTGCTCTGAATAAATCTCCAGGGTAGAAGAAATATGTGTCTGCTGAAATCCTAATTTGATTATGAAGAAGTCTGAAAGAAACTACTAGGAACATTTCCAGACTTTTAGTACTTTCTAGTTTCAAGCTCTGCTGCTTCAAAGTGCCTAAGGTCCCTATTATGTAAAAAGAAGTCTTTCATTACTCAGCCCATTACCACTTTCAGCCCTCCTAAATTTCATTAATCTCCCCTGAAGCTGCAAGCGTGAAAAACTAGGTTGAAATCTCCGGAGTCTTAGTTGACAGTAGCACAGACACCAGACTATTAATTGCCACTATGCCATCCTATTTCATGGTCTCTTTAACTTAATAAGAGTGTTATGTGTGTTGGATATTTGCATGTCCTTGTGGTTAGAGTACAGAACCTGTGGCAAGGGCAGCAGGTATGTGCACCATGATTGAACACACCACATTTCTCAAGGTGTCCTGCCAGTTTATATGATACACTTGTCACGACTGTGGACAGTCATTACTTCACAAGTACCGGCTTTTAAATGTTAATCTTGCAAAGAAATGCCTTGTTACGCCATAAAACAGAACAAAAAGCAGAGCAAATCATGTCATAGTATGTTCATGAGAGGCGTTTTCATTGTTTTGCTGGTTGCAGTTTTTTTGTTAGCAGGAAAGTGTTATGTAACAGCTTGAAGGATAGCTCAGGGACTTGTGTCTGAATTATTACTGTTTTCATGTCTTCGTGTCTTCTTGTTCTTTCTTTTTTTTCAACTAAAAACTAGGGCACCAAGGTCATCTGTTTGTCTCTGTTAGTGTTTTTTTGTTTTCTATAGTCTGACCTAGCTATGCATGTTTTGTTCAGTGTAATACAAAACCATTGACATGACTCCGATATAGTTTACTATTACTTACGCTCACTGTTGTATGATACCCAACTGTTTATCAATAGCTAAATTAGGCACTCAAATTCACAACTTGTTCAAAAGGGGTGAAGTTACATTTAATCAGTAGATCATTTATTGACAAGAGTGATTAACATACAGGTTACATAATGCGGTAATTGAGTAATTGGTCTTATCAAATTCTATATTGATAGGACTAATATTAACTTACAGACGACTTGTTACCG
>ENA-OREC01000425-OREC01000425.1-marine-metagenome-genome-assembly--contig:-NODE-425-length-16106-cov-13.033190_pt1 | contig 16106 bp, 5 predicted proteins | sample MGYA00248626_ERZ508543 | MGnify/ENA primary metagenome ERZ508543 (study PRJEB26211, sample SAMN05518279) | marine metagenome | isolation source: Puget Sound, Washington, USA | host: Bankia setacea...
CTCTCAATGGGTATACGGTACTGTAAAATATTCCAATGATTCAACTAAACGGCTTTGAAGAAAACATTCGTGAGTTCTCTGGCGTATATAAATACAGTATCAAATCTGAAATACATCATTATAATTTAATTAACAGAATTATTGGTATTTGTTTTTCACTCAACTAAATGTTTTGTTTTAATACGCTTAAGTCAAGACTGGAAGTCAGAATGTATTATGTATGTATGTGTTTGTGTTATATATGCTAATTGACAATATTGCCATATGTATATTGAAATAAACTGTATAAACATTGACGTGTACTTGATGGTTGAACTGTACGAAATAGAAGCTTTCTTTACATTATATAAACATCTATGACTCATTTTCTTTTTATTAAACCTTAATTAAAACCGGAAAAAAATATTCCAAGAAAAGTTGACACGGTACTTTCATAACATGAAACGTCTACATGTATGATCTACAATTCTAAAACGAAGTTCATTGACCTACTTTCGACAATCATTCAATGAAAATACATAAAAAGGCACAGTTGAGATATTTGCTAGGTTATTATATGTCTGATTATTTAATTATACAACTAATAACCGTATTTTCCAAACAGCGGGAACAGGTAATTCTTAACTTTAGTTGATAATAATTGTGTTCATTATCAAATTACCTATATCGGCAAGTTGTAGTCAGATTTAGGTCTAGTATGTTTTGAATTTCAGGTTTTTTCTGTTGCTAATGATTCAATTGGCTGTATAGAATTAAGCGGTTTTGAAACTGTAGATCAATGTTTTGGACTCTAAGTAGTTTAAAATATGCGTGAAGAAGTATTGTTCTAAAGCGGGAGAAAAGGAATTTTGTTTTGAAATTTGTTATAAAAGCCATGGTAGAATACGAAATGCTTAAATATACGACTGACTAAACACTCTAAGATATATTGGTAGAAATGAGTATATGCTCGACCTCGAACAGACGTTAAGTGAAAGACATATTTTGCAAAAAAACTAAACGAAAAACAAATGTGCGTTAACATACTTCGATCATTCCCAAGCAAACATATGGGGTCTGTATTAATATAAAGAACCCTTGTGACTGGATAGTGTAACACAGTTATCATCGGGCTGTTACAAGCTCTGTTAGGATAATGTTTAATCTTTTTGCTTAAAGGTTAAACCGTTACATTCACCTTGGAAATGCATAATGTGCAGTGTGCATCATCATAACGTCACTAGGTAAATAGCTCGTACACACGTACAACCATACATACACTAATTGGTGTTTTAAAAATACCATATTTCTGTTTCGTGGTAACTATCTCTCTTTCTGGAATGTCTCAATGCAGTAGCTATCTAAGAGGTTCTGGGTTTGACGTTTTATATCATGTTTCCATAGCTTATTATTAGAACAGTTTGCAAAAACACACACCACATGGATTTGTAGAATTTTTTAAGATCCATGTAAAATGTTCACTCTTGATTAATGTATACAGGTTGTACAATGTTTTCCAGGGAGAAATATTGTTAGTTTCCTCGCCCAATTATCAGTATCTTCCCATCTATATGTTAAATGAACTCTCGGCCTGTTTTACACCCAATAGCAAAACCAGACACAAGCATCTATCCTTCACAAACATCTATCCTTCACAAACATCTATCCTTCACAAACATCTATCCTTCACACGCATCTATCCTTCCTAACGCATGTGGAAGAACTTTTAAGTGCCGCTTAGAAGAAAACGAACGATTGTATCTGTCGAAAGCATCCAATTATTATAAAAAGCATTTCCATCTCAACTCCCAAAATATAAATGATACATGCCACAATCTGATATTTCTGCTGTAAACATTTGCAGGAATTAATATAATGTGTGAAGTACAGTTGTTACCTAGTTAGTTGACTGCAAAGTTGTAATATTTGTCAGTACAGAAGGCGACCAGTAGTCTCTGTGTGTCGCTTTGTCTCTATACTATTGTTAAATACAAATTATGGACATTGATCGAAACTAAACGTATTAGATGAAATTATGTTTTGTCTTATAAAGCAGCATATAACATCAACGACGGAGTCAGTACGATATAGGTGTTGTAGTTACAATGACTTATGCTGTTTTGAGTGTATACTTGCATATAAATTGCCAGACATATGTGTTATGAGGTAATATTTTGTAATTATCGATATCCACTTTTAAACTACGGTGTATGTGTCGTTGTTTGTATAAATATTGATAGCGAATGATGTAACGTGTTGTTATATTTGAACCAGAAAACAACAGTAACTATAAACAGAAACACTAGAGATGTAAGTGTTAACAATACCGTAAACATTGGTGTTGTTTTCTGCAGCAAATACATGGTTCAAATGAATGGTGTGGGTTACATTGATTATATGGGGTTTTGTACTTGGTAACTTAGTCAAATAACTCAAATACTGATTTATTTTGGTATCGTAGAATCCGCTAACACTCAAAGTGGGCGTTTTACTTCCACACTTACTAGAATCGAGTTTGTTTCGAAGCGCACTATTTAAGGAGTTCGGGCACTTATAATACAAGGATTGTAATACAGGAGACAGCAACGCAAAATTATTATGACACGAGAGCAAAATTGATGTCGTATTTCTACCAAACAATGGTGTCTAACGAGCTTAGATTACCCAAATACGAGAGCAAACATGATGTTGTTCTTTGTTTCTACCAAACAATATTGTATACCAAGCTTTGATTAGCAAAATACGATAGAAACAATTGTGTTGCTTTTTATACAAAACAATATTGTCTATTTAGCTTAAATTATTCTGAGAGCTTCTAGCTGTAAGTGTAGGTAACTCTAACTCCCACATGGGTATTATCTTTTAGACCTTGAAATCGTTCGCATTCACCATTTTACGTGAACCGTGCACTATCAATAAATCAGTGTTCCCAACAGCCTAATGGCTCATCAGTACCTATCTTTTACAGCATACGGGTGTTTCGTCGAGTATGCGGAATACAGGAGAAAGTTAGACATGTTCGCTTTAACGGAAAGCAATAAATCTGGGTTTTGTTTGTGTGAGTTTAGTTTTAAGGGTTATTTGTGATCTCTCGAGAAGTAGAGTAGATATTAATAAACATAAATGTTCTCACAGGTTCGCCACTATCATCCTTATAACAATAACAGAAAGCCTTCAAACAAACTACAATCATACTTTAACAACGATTAAATAGTATTTATGAGAACACATTGTATAATAGGAACGCTCGTTTGATTAAGACTGTAATTGTACAGTGTTTTAAATAATTACACAATGAGATATAACATGCATAAATAAATTGTTCGGCGTGCATGATACTGAACTTCAAACTTTTATTGTGCTTATTACTAACCAACAGAGTTGATGATGGCAAGTCAACCGTCTTACAGAAAATATGTACTTCAAACAAACGTGTCGTAAAGGGGGTACGAAAATACAACTATACACTTGTATTGAACATAACACTTGTATTGCATTTTCTATTAACGATCAGTGGTGTCTATGAGAAACCAGTAGATACCACAGTTAAAAACCAACAACACCATAATAGCAAGGTTCGTAAAAAAACAAATGTTACTAGAAAACATCCCAGTCTTAAGAATGTCCAGAAACATGACCACACACTAACAATGCTAACCCTCTTACCTTTCATACAACGTGTACAGGTATAAGACCTCATGTAATAGTTTACAGACTCTGGGAAAGACCCATAGGAATGTATTTCCTCATCCATGGTGTAACACTTAAAATAGCGAGTGAGCACATCACCTTGATCTATGCCTTTGGTATGTTTCTCTCTTTTTTCATACCGCATCTGTAAAAATAATTAACGTAACTGAAAGCTAAGTTTATAACAAACTATCAATGTGAGTATCAAAGTAAAATATGGGGAATACCACATTTGACCTCTATCAACCAAATAGCAGATGCTTCATTTATATTTTCGTAAACAAAATATGTATTATTAACTCGTGCATATTGTATAAGTAAACATCTTTGAGGGCCTTATGGAAGATTGACTCTGTCAAATAAGTTCAATCGTTAAATGTCGTCGAAAAAGACAAAAACAAAGTGGAGATACATAAACATCTTTAAAGGTAAAACAATAGGCTGTATTGTACATAACATTTGATCTGACTTTGACAATAACCGGACTTTGTAATTTATATTTAGCCACGTTTTATTATTATTACTAATGTTACGGCGAATGCATTCAGGTACCAACTATTACACCGGACAACAAACAGTCAAAGGACCTCTAAGCTTACCATGTACATTGCGCTTAGGTTTACACAACTATTTGGTTTTCCAATGTTATTACAGCTAATTATTGCAGTTTGTCCGATAATCCTCCACACAAGCATACATTAAATTAAAATGAATTGTTCTGCTAGCTATAAAAAAAATTGCGAAGGATATTTTATAATGCATTTTAAACACACACAAAAAACGCCAAGAGAAAGCAGTGTGCAGCGTTGAATCATGTCGATTTTCTGAACATGTCTGAATCATGAATTAGAAATTGCAAAACCATGTATGTACTTTTGGCCAGCATAATTCTGACGAGTGGAACAGGAAACACTCATTTCAAGAGTACCTCTGAATGTTTCACATACTTTCTTGAACCTCGGATCTTCCATTGACGCAAACTACATTCCAGTCTAGGATGTTGGAACTTAGACTTAAATTAATTTTAATTGAAAAGAAGACATAATTTGAAACGCATATTTTCAGGGCGATTTTAACGAGCATGCATGCTAAGAACTCTCGTGGCGTTTGATGTATTTTGGGCGTTCAATATTACTGAATGAGCATAGTCAAATGATCCTAACATGACTTTGAGGCATAACGAGGAGCTCAATGAAGAGGACACACAAACAGTCTTGAACGAGTGCCCAATGACTTTTTATTCAAATATTTATTTTTTCAAATTACTAACTGACAAATGTGTCAATACAAAACTAACAACACATCTTTCAACAAAATGTGTACTTTGCATTTACATCAAATGTTCGATCCAAACTTAATACTTTACCATCATTGCTTAGTACTGGGTGGAAACAGGAACGAATTCAAGCGTGATTTCACAATCGAATTTAAATAAATTGACGGCTCAATGGAACATTGATATAAACTGCCACATAAGCTCTCTCCTAATATAACGTAAAACCCCAAACTTTTTGTACAATGCCACCATGTATCCGTACTTGAGACATGTTTGTTACCTAATATCAGACCTGGTGTAATCACAATCGCATGGCCAGTGAGACATGGAGAAGGAAGATGTAAGTTTACTAGATTGTAACATAGGTGATGAGAGTTAGATTGTTGTCCGTCCGATATACAACCTTACCGGCATCCCAATCTGATAACCCCTGCATTGCTTATTGAGACTTTATTTCTTGTTATTATAAATCAGAAAAGTACTTAGGATTACAAGGAAAGCATGTTAAATCGAGTTACTGATTCCGAATTCATAAACTCGACCTTTACAACTAGATAGCAGAGTGCTCTCAATTAACAGTAGCCTAGTTATGAACAAGACACTACTATTATCACAACTCAACACTCAAAACTTAGAATTAGTTTATTTTGATGTAGGCAGGAACCCATAGAGTCAAACATCTCATAGATACAAAACAAATAAGCAGAAATACACATATGAAGGCAAATAATAGTTGATGGTGACTGTGTAATTCGTCTATGTAAGAAGATACGACATGCGCTATGAAAACATTTTTCCATAATATCTGTCTCTCTGTATTACTATTTGGTCTAACCTTTGTAACGTACCTGATAAAATAATCAGATTCTTCAAAGAAATAAATATTATTTGATGAAACATATCACGGTAAGATCATTGTTCATGCGTAACTAGCAGAGAGAACATGATATGTATTCTACAGCCGGAGCCCCTAACGTGGATTAAGATAATATACTAGCATCACTAATGTGCAATCAAAACTATGAAAGTTTAATTGAACTTCTTTCAGAAACGAAAGTAAAGCAAGTGGTATCATAATCAGTATTAAAATCTAGATACTCTATACATTGTCTTTATTATTAAACTAGATCAGTCATACGTATGTATTGGATTAAATGCTGACATGTTTGGAAAACCATCGTAGCTAGCAGTCCGACATATTTCAATGAAGTGGCGTATTTATAAGTATTTCAATGATGCTGACCGTAACTTGTTTGCCGGATATAGTTGTGCACGGCGATTGGTTGAGATTAAATGTATAAACATTAGTCGTCGGCAAAAGAAAACATCTCCTAACAGGCTAAATTGTAAGAAAGTATGTATTGCAATCAGGAGAAAACAGGAAATTACAAAGTCAGTTTCACCGATGTCCTGCTGTTTAAATTATCTCTTTTAACCCAGGTCTCATACTATGAATACTGCCAATGTCGACTTCTTTACGTAACGTTTGCTAGTTACCGCTAATGTGTTACCTGGTGAAAACAAAAACAGCTTACTAAACAGATTCGTTTCAGGAGATATGGCATATTGTAAAATAAACAGACACATAGCAACAGCAATAACGTTATACTAGTTTACAAATGTCATAAAAACACTGAGCCATCGAGAGTTGTGGATATTTGTTCTAAGAATAATTTGCCAAAATAATACGGTGCCCGTTATTATTATCCCGAATTTTATTTTTAGCGTTCCTAATCTTGTATCACATTTAACAATGTACTTTAACATGTACTTTCGGACAATATGCAGTGTACAGACTGGTCAGACCAAGCTAGAACTGTATATGGCCCTCAGCTTCGTTTCGGGCCATACACCATTCTAGCTTGGACTGCCCAGCCTGTAAACTGCCATATTGCCCTAAAATCCGTTTTATTGTTATAGTATACCGAATCTATGTGTTTAAAACAGTTATTGTTTATTTACATTAACACAATATTATATTAACCAACAAGTGCTAATTATCAAATGTCTGAAATCAAAACCATTTAAAACACGATTTAAGAGACCAATAATATTTCTTACGAATCAAAAAGCTGCCATGTTTGTGGTATGATGTATGTTGTAACAATCTACCTATGTAAACATAACATTAAACTTGTATTTGCCAATATACCAAAACAGTCGATACAAAGTTATACGCCCTTGGTCAATAAACAGTTTGCTGCGGGCCTTCATAGCGATGTAATGACCGGGTGACGTCACATTGAAATAAGAACGAATTATGCAAATGAGGTATAATATATAGTTTTTTGAAAAGCTTTATGCTCGCCATGTAGATTGAGGAAAAAGACGTATACTTATCGGGATATTTGTGTTGTTCTCCAGTTTATCTTTTGTGTATGACTTTCAAAACAAAGTACACATCATTAACGGAATAAACTGATTACTTGTAATTGATTTTGGCATATGACCTTGCAGTAAAGGATATCAGTTTAATGCTGAAAGCAGAATAATTAACAGAAGAGCATCATTATGAGCGGATGAGTTTGAATGCATGTATTACATTGACTCGTACATATTACAAGCAAAAGAAACACTGGAACACAGCGTTCATGAAAGTGGTGTTAAGACTTCCTCTTGTTGTCTATCAAATTAAGCTCTCGCACAAGATATACGCCGTTTTCTGTCATCACAAACTGATAAGCAGTCGGCTTTTTGTACAGTTTCTTACAATGCCTGTCTGTATCAATTAAACAATCGCAAATGTTAAAATGTAATACGTCAAGAACCGTGTCAAATTATGCCAACTATATTTCAAGATAGAGTAAATACAGGTTTTGTTTCGGAAACCAACGTCTCTCGCACTTGTCTTTAGACATTATGAATGTAATGCCTTGATGTTATATTAAGATACCTCGTTGTGCAGTTTAGTAGTCAGTGCTTACTGTCAATACTCAAAGCAGCGCAAGAGATTGTATCAATAAAAGTCGAAATATTTCTTGATAATGAGATTATGAACTATATCGTGCAGTGTTGCTATAAGTCAATATTTTAAAAATAAAATGAAAATAATGAAAAAACAACAACAGATCAAAAAGGTTTTTAACAGATGCATTGTGAAATCACGCATTGTACATGTATATTATATTTGTAATTTGTTAACAATGCGATGCTAATAGACGCACATGATACAATACATTACTTTGCGTTGTAAATATAAAGGATCATTGGAAACGTGGGAAGGATGCGTTTCAAATAACATTAATTCACAAATAATGCTGAGTTTGCTCAAATGCCATCGTAAAATGCATACACAGTTCAACCTTTGTGGTGCACATCCGAGTTCAAGGCTGGTTTTGATTCAACTATATACCCTGCCATACCAGATGCATACAAATCATGCTTTTCTTTCAAAATGTACGCCCCCTAACAATACAGACAATATAGGTACAATGAACATGACCTTGGTTGGTCTTCAGTACAGCATTTTATGTGAACCGAAAAATATCAATTAATCAACGATACAGACAGCCATGTGGCTCATCAGTCTATAAATCGTACAAAAAATTGTTTTGTTAATTACATGGAATAATGGAGTAATTTATTGTTCATTGTACTAATGTTTATAACAGGTTTAGTCTGTATGGAGCTTATTTTATGGATATAAGACCTTGGCCACGTACATAGTATAATTGGTGTACTGATGTGTGCACTATAGTTTGGTATTTGAATTACTGCTCTTTGATCTACTCTTTGTTTGACACCAGTCTCGTTTCCAACTTAACTAAATTAGATTCGATTTGTTCGGGCTGCTGTTATGGGTGATTCCTTCACTGACAGACTCTCATACATAAGTAATAACCTTAACTACACTTGTTATTCGTTTGTTTGTGGCCTAGCTATCATTACATAGATGGTTTTGTAACGATGTGTGTATCAAATGGTTGGATTGTGTCTGCAACAAGATTTAATGTAGCATCATGTAAGGCTTGGTGTTATTTTTCGAATACAGGCAATAAAAGAACAAGAAAAAGAGGCATGATCAAAACGCGTGGGCTTTTTGTCAAGCGGATACTAATGCATTGAACTAGATAGACAAACATTACCTTGACATCTGGCTGTTGGGTATGTCTTACAGTGTTACCTCTGTTACGTACCTGCTAAAGTAATCAGATTCAAAGAAAACTAAATTTATTTGATGAAAACTACAATGGAAAGATCGTCATTCAAGCGTAAAAAGCAGAGAAGATTTAATATATAGCTTCTGTCATCGTATTGTAATTACACTAAGAGATTAAACGGTATGGCTACACGTTTTCGTAAAAAAAAGTCTTGATCGCAAATTGGAATGCTTTAGTAAAATCATGCGTATTTGTTTACCTATTTAGTTTGTAAAACATATCATCTAACGGTACTGTTACAAGACATGTGAGCATGTTGTAACACACACACCACGTGTACACATGTATCAACTACAGCACCAGAACTGAGATATTTCAAACAAATATCAAACCAAACGCTCATCAAGTCTTGAATCGTTGAAACAATAGACAATCGTATTGATACACAAACAGCAACACAACTTACTGACCAACGTAATTAATTGATGACCTGAAATGTAAATAGTATATGACCTGGCTAAATGAAAACATAACAGTACGAGTAGGATAAACAGCAACCGAACTCTTACAAGGGAAAAGTGTTCACTACAGTTATGCGTGCAAACAACGTTCAATGGAATCACAGAAATGCAGCGTGGGCTTTTTGTCAAGCGGATACTAATGCATTGAACTAGATAGACAAACATTACCTTGACATCTGGCTGTTGGGTATGTCTTACAGTGTTACCTCTGTTACGTACCTGCTAAAGTAATCAGATTCAAAGAAAACTAAATTTATTTGATGAAAACTACAATGGAAAGATCGTCATTCAAGCGTAAAAAGCAGAGAAGATTTAATATATAGCTTCTGTCATCGTATTGTAATTACACTAAGAGATTAAACGGTATGGCTACACGTTTTCGTAAAAAAAAGTCTTGATCGCAAATTGGAATGCTTTAGTAAAATCATGCGTATTTGTTTACCTATTTAGTTTGTAAAACATATCATCTAACGGTACTGTTACAAGACATGTGAGCATGTTGTAACACACACACCACGTGTACACATGTATCAACTACAGCACCAGAACTGAGATATTTCAAACAAATATCAAACCAAACGCTCATCAAGTCTTGAATCGTTGAAACAATAGACAATCGTATTGATACACAAACAGCAACACAACTTACTGACCAACGTAATTAATTGATGACCTGAAATGTAAATAGTATATGACCTGGCTAAATGAAAACATAACAGTACGAGTAGGATAAACAGCAACCGAACTCTTACAAGGGAAAAGTGTTCACTACAGTTATGCGTGCAAACAACGTTCAATGAAATCACAGAAATGCAGCACGCGCTTCGTTCATAACAGTGGCGTTAAGATTTCCCCCTGTTGTTTGTCAAATTTATCTCTCGCACAAGATAAACGCCACAAACTGATAAGCAGTCGGCTTTTGTACAGCTTCCTCCAATGCCTGTCTGTATCAATCAAACAATCGCAAATGTTAAAATGTAATACGTCAAGAACCGTGTCAAATTATGCCAACTATATTCCATGATAAAGTAGATCCAGGTTTTGTCTAGTGAAAATGATATTTCTCTCACGTTATGATAGGTTTGATCTTAAATCATATATGTTCAGGAACCTCGTCGTTGTATATTGGGCTTATTGGTATTACTAAAAGCAGTACAGGTGTCTGTATCAATAAAAGTCAACGCGTTTATTAATGTGCGTGTTAAATATATACCGGAATTGAGCATTTCCAGGAGTTTAAAGACAATAATACAATAAATGCCCGTCTGGATTACCATGCTACTTTTAACACGCTTGTATGGCTTACTGTCAACATTAAACGCACTGCAGGTGTCTGGGTCATTAAAAGTCAAAGCATTTCTTGATATGTTGATGTTAAATATACCGGAAGTAATTGAGCATTTTCGGGTGTTTAAATACTAGAACACAATCAATTCCCGTCTGGTTTACCATCTTACTTTAACCTTGAGGCGCACATGTACTCTGATTGTACGTACAATATACACTAGTTTACGTATTGTCTTGTATCTGTATCTAACGTATTATCTGGCCAAAGGAGTTCTTAATGCACACTTGTATATTAGAGACATATGACAACGGTACTATCGTGCAACGTGGCAAACATAACTTTGTAAAGACACGGTAGCGGTGTGCAAACTATTAATAATATAGCTAAGGTCACGACAACTACAGATACATCCATATAAAATTTGTTTTTTTCGAGTTCCACAGCTAAAATAATACAGAGCAGTTTATTTGTATGCCTTGTTATCTGTAAGCTATATAACAACTTGACATACATTCACCATTATACTCTAATAATAGTAGCACATATAAATAGTACTATTTACCAAGGTCACCAATAGACTGGAATAATCTCGAGTGTATTATCTACTAACATAGTTAACAAAAAGAAATCCAACCAAAACAAGTAATCGACCAATCATGTATTTTGTCATCATAAACTTTAAAAAAGGCTTTACAATTGTATTTATGAAAACTGGTGACGGCCACTCTTTGGATATTTGATTTACCTTGATGATTTTATTTGAAGAGGATTCTTCGTAAATTCCGGTAGAATACGACTAAATGTCACTATCAAAAGCAACCCAGGTGTTTGCATCAATAAATGTCATAGCGGTTCTTGAAACGTGGGTGTTAACAGGAAACGGTAAAGGAATAAATATGTTCATGAGTTAAACATAGTACCTAGCGGTAAACAAAGGTATAATAAAAACGTAGACGATGAATCAAAGAATCAATATAAACAAGTGTCGAAACTATAGATGGAAACGTTCAATGACTATGTGTGTACTAGTCAGAGTGAAAGGTTGCCAGAATGAGAGATACATGAGCATATCGATATCTTGTAGAATGGTATAACACTAATAATAATATAGTACATAGCCCTTTATTCGTTGCAATATTGCGTTTTTTACGTTCGTATTTTAAAACATCAATTTAACCTTGAACATGGAATTGATTGCGTATGGTTTAGAAGCATGATTTAATCGACGTTTTCGTTTAGTCCATATTATCTCTTGTTTATATGTATTTGTTTTGATTTGTTTATACTTATACGTATTCATAATTATGTTCATATTCATATTTATTACAGGTGGAAACACAGGAATTGGTCGAGCAACTGCCACTGAGCTAGCAAAGCGTGGGGGCCGAATCTTCATTGGATGCCGGGACAAGAAAAAGGGCGACGCCGTGGTAATAAGGATACGACAAAAGTCCAAGAACCCGGAAGTATTCTGTCAACGATTGGATCTCGCTAGCCTTTCCTCCATTAAAGACTTCGCAGAGGACTTTAACCGTCAGGAACCAACACTCCATATTCTCATCAACAATGCTGGTAAGTTAAGGGGTATCTTCTTCCAGTGTGCCCCTTTTATTTAACTCTAGGCCTTTAACTATATAAACGAATCTCAATAACTATACTATCTAAATGTGTCTGGTTGTGTCTCAAGTTAACAATGGTGGAAAGGGTAACGCATTTATCTCTTTTTCAATTGTGTCATTTCTTTAAGTATGTGGTGTCATCCTAACTCTGTGCCATCGAACTTATATACATCCAGGCTCTTTCGCTGACCGTGCCAACACTTTATCACTGAGCTCACCACCAACTTTTCACTTTAAACCTACCCCGGTTACACCAATAACGGTATAAGTACCGTACATTGATATGTCTAAAGTTCGTTATATCAATCTATCTATGTCAACATTTGCCTCAATATGGTATTGTTACTACCCATCTTTATAATCGAAATCTAATGTTTCCTTTATCTTGTCACAAATCCGGTTACCCTCCCATTTGAAATATATGCTCAGTTATACATTTATTCATTCTTGCTAAGTCCTCGGGCACGTACGTCCAGTTACCGTAATGTCGTACGGAGTTCGTGGAGTGGATAAGACCAGGGCATCAGTTGTGTAGAGAGAAACGAATACTGTGTTCCTTTTGCTCTCAAATACCGTTCGTATCACACACAAACCATCCACATGTTTTATATCCACTATCCTTGCATCTCCAGTTGCTTATGGATATAATTTCTCTAAATAGTTGATGATATAAGTTGGAAGCTATACAAAGGGGAAATTAATGAGTTGTCGTTAATAAAGCCATGTTCGCTGTGTTAAGAGTGAGAACTTCAATCGTCGCAATATAAATATATTTATCAAGTTTAACCGAAATCCAACAAAAGCAGCAATCGACACATTCTTGCGAACAGTTACTCATCGGTTAAACAGAAAAAAGTTGTTTATAGCAGCCGATATATTTTGTTACACAATTCCAAGCTTTATAATTGTTAGCCCCAGTTTAATCAAAGCCAAATAATAAAAGCGTTTGGAAAGACAATTATATACATACACGTCTTGATATGCAACAATAGTTGACATGCAAAAAAACATCACCCTTTGAGTATGTACATCTGCTTTCAAATTACTAGTATGTTGCACCCGGTGAAAGACATACATGTAAACACACACCCCCACAGACAATTAATCCAGTTTTATACCAATGACTGTACCGTGTGCAAAAGTGCTGATTATGTGAAATAATGTCCGGGGTGAGTGGAAACCAGGTATGATCCTCGAAGTTGACGCTGAATTAAACGTGCAACCACCAAGTACATAAATACATTCTCCCTAACGTATTGAACACTAAGTAACACAAAATGTGGCTACTATTAATTCAGTATAACTTAATGTCATGAGTAAACAAAAGACGACAAACAAAAACGAACATTTTCCAGTGTGCTTACCGTGCATATGATTACTCAAACGTGCTTAAGCATACGGGCAAAACAACTGTCCGTAGATATTAAACAGACATGTGGCAGTATATATAGCAGCATTGTATCTATGCAGCACCTACCAACAAACACAAGACATAGACAATGGGCATGCTTATGGTGGCTTCTAAAACAACACTCTTCTGACAGCGTGAACTCTAACGTATGAAAACCAGACATCTTAGAACAATTCGTTGGCATACAATGTGCTGTTTCTACTGAGAATGTTGTACATAACTATAAAGATAAAACTGCAAAACGCGAGTGTTTCAAACCATGTTGTACCTACATGTAATACGTGTTTCAGAAAGAGGGTGAGGAGTATTTCTGCATTTCATTACATAGCAAAATTACTTAATGTTTAGTACGTATGTGCGTGTACACACTGAAGATACAAAGATACAACGTACGTGTAGAATATTGTAATTAAATATCAAAGCAGTATATTTTGAATACTCAAATACAGGAGTTCGTGTCTTTAAAGAAACAAACAAACACTGTGACATGGTATACACATATATATAAGAACATCCGAACGACACAACATAAAAATGTCCATTGATGAACGATATAAATAAAATAAGTAAAATAAAAACGCGCTTCTTCTGAGTGGCGACGCAAGCTCTAGATTAAATTTTATCTAAAAATTAAAGATTATTTTAGACTTTGGAAACATAATATACACATATAACAATAACATAACAATAGCAACAATGTCCCAATCAAGGACGTTGTATCACAGTCTGAATCTCGTCGTTTTCAGCTTACATGGGACCAAGGGCGTCAACTGTGGACGGCTATGAGAGATCGTTCGGAGTTAACTACCTTGGGCATTTCTACCTGACGCATCTACTGGCGGACAAGTTAAAGAGAGGTGCACCCAGTAGAGTGATAAACCTGATCTCAGACAGTTACACGTACGTACAACAGAACTCCTCATTTACACCCTTGATTTAAGACCGCTCCAACAATAAGACCACACGGTTATGGAGAGTTCGTGTGTTGTATTAATCATGTATTGACTTACTGTTACTGTATGGGAACATTGACCAGAAACTCGTGAAATCATTACACGGTCTGCTGAACTTTGAAATAGGTGGATTAGAGTGTAGTGTTATTACACCAGACTATATATCTCGTTCCCATTGAATACACATGTAACACCTATTTTGTCATGAATTGGTCCATGTACTTTATTCCGTAGTTTCAGGTCAATATTCGTATACATGTACAATACAACAACCACACCTTCCTGCCCGTTGTTAGTTGATATATATATAATATTTTAAGAACAGAACATTTTATGCGTGTTGTTTCACTGAAAGCCAAAGCTGGAAATTAACACTACGGTATTAAATGGACGCATACATTGACATATATCAAGGAACGGATACTCGTGTTATCATTATTAGGAGTTGTCTTTCCTTTTCATATGAAAGTAGTTGGATTTAAAAGGAACGACAACTCAGGATATACATAACCAACAAAAATATCTCCTCATCCTTAACACAGATACAAGTAGCAGGTTTTCGATGTACAAGACTAGTTCTAAATCTAAGGGTTTTTTTATTTTGAAAGGATTGATTGGTGTCTGTTCAATTGTAACTTCTCAAGTACGTATAAATGTCTCCACGTTAGCGTTCAAACGTTTAATATTGGATGTATGAATTTAGCTGTCCTCATTTATTCGGACACAGCCTCCAAAAAGTCGTCCGAACCATTTTCTAATTCTGAACTTTTTGACGTTCTTCTTCTCAACACCATCAATATCACTGACTTCGTTATCAGCATCACCATCAGGCCATGCTTCCTTTGGTTTGATTTCAGCTGCTTCATTCTCCAGTACTTTTAGAGCAAAGGCAAAGGAGTCAAATGGTGTATCATTTTTGCTCTCGTTTTCGTTATTCGCCTCATTTTGACTTATGTCAGAATCTGTTATATAGGTTATATAGTAGACCAGAAAGCAAACCATTGCAATAAAGAAAATAGTATGCGTTATATATTGTTGAACTCGACACTGAAACTTATAAATGTTTAGTTTTAAATAAACAAGAGAGAACACGAGTGATATAGACATAGACGGACGGACGGTCGCGCGTACAGACAGATAGACAGACGGACTGAGTGACGGACGGACATATAGACAGACGGACGGAGTGACGGACGGACGGACAGATAGACAGGCGGACGGTCGCGCGGATAGACAGAGGGACTGAGTGACGGACGAACAGATAGACAG
>ENA-OREC01000426-OREC01000426.1-marine-metagenome-genome-assembly--contig:-NODE-426-length-16105-cov-12.736149_pt1 | contig 16105 bp, 4 predicted proteins | sample MGYA00248626_ERZ508543 | MGnify/ENA primary metagenome ERZ508543 (study PRJEB26211, sample SAMN05518279) | marine metagenome | isolation source: Puget Sound, Washington, USA | host: Bankia setacea...
CACTCGTCAGATCGGTACTACAATGTAACTGAACCACACTCGTCAGATCGGTACTACAATGTAACTGAACCACACTCGTCAGATCGGTACTACAATGTAACTGAACCACACTCGTCAGATCGGTCTTTTCATAGAGATTGAATTAGTTATCCTGTCTACGAGAGAAATAGCGCACATGCTAGAAACAAATAAGTCATCATTGCACGTTCTGTTTAGTATAGGTACTCATTGAAGTAACTATGCGTGTAATTTAACCTGACAACCTTTACTTGTATAATTTAATTGGAGTTAATCTATTTAAAGCTGATTTAGTTCCTGATTTACACGTGAATTTCGGCAGTCGTGTGTTATTCATGTTATATGAATATATGGCATGTATCTGGGTCAATATGATAAACGGCTTTCGGAGAAAAGGGTCTAAATTGTTTGGCTGAAATACAACAGCTAGATCACAATTCGTAGTGCGCATTGTTTGTTCTTCCTGTTGACAACTGATAGAGATCACGTTCAACGCAGACTACAGACACTATGACAGGTACACCAAGACAAATGTTTAATTGCATTAACATGTATATGATGGTTGTATTGTTATGTGCGCTACCGTGTTTTCATGATTTGTTTACAACCTCTTGTTTATGTTAACACAAGTCACGTATGTTAGAATTAAGACGAGTTTGTGTTATTTACTGACATATTCCTAATGTGAATTCGAGCTTTATTCATGAATCGATGGAATATGAGATGGCGGTGCATGAAGTACATCGACCGTAATGTAACCATGATACTTCAATATTGCTTAGTTCGTCAGAATAGCCGGTCTAGACCAACACTTTAAGATATTTTACTGAAATACACTTTTATTTAAAATCCTGTTTTTCTGCAATAAATATCAAACTATCATCACATAAACCCTTTGTGTGAAGTACCACTGGGCAAAACATTTGAATGGATTACATTAAATACAGAGTCCATAAAACAAGGCTACTTTATTTTATTTTTCAATCGTATTCACTTCCTTTTTAGATGGACACAATGTTCTTTGTACATTAAACCTAAAAGATTATGCTGCTGTTGTATTAGCCAGTTCGTAAGAGCCTCTCCACGATTCTTTAGGACTATAAGAAACATAAATACATAAACGTCGCGTTATCTCTTTCGCGTATGCAATTTCATTTTAGATGGACACAATGTGCTTGTATATGAATGCTTTTACCTAAAAGAAAACGTTAATGTTTTAGCCCGTTCCTAAGGGGGGTTCTAAACGTTTCTATTGAACTTTAAGTACCATTAATATATACCCCATTCTATACAATTGGAGATAAAGCATAATATATTCAAAATACTTTCCTTGAACTGCCACAAAGCGTTCTTTGATTGATTTATGTTTGTTGTTAACTTTAGGTTTTCTCATTTAAAGAATAAATGTAAATGTCATTTAACAGTCATTTTAATGATAAAGGCCATTTCGATATGTGGAATTTATTGACTAAGTATGTACATACAAGCTTGTGTTAACTGTGCATTTTAATTGTATACCGTCCCTACTTTCTATATAATTGTATTTGTAAATCTAGGACCAAGGGTCATGGTAGTATGAAGCTAGTATGATGAAGATGCTATTTTAGTATACGTAAGCAATTATAAGTGCACATGCTGCCACCAAGATGCGGGCAATGGTATACATAGATATATACAGTCGTACATTATCGATAGTATACAACACCGCAATAACCATACATATCTGAACGTGTTGTATATGCTCATGAAAACCTGTCGCACCTTGCTTTTGTTGACATTGTCATTCATAGGGTATAGTAACACTGAGAACATGCAAATGGTTGAATAGGCTCGCAACAGCTGCTGGGAAGTCGATCAGGTCGCTAGTCGGCAGTGTATATACAACAGTAACCGAGGTGCCGACCTTTTCTTAGACGTTCCCAATGTGTGACGAGTTTAATATTAACCCTGCCATAATAATGTAGACTTACCCGATCGTTTATAGTTACATGTAGTTCTGTAAAAGATTTAAAATGCGTTCCTGTATTCTTACTTATTATGAGAACATATTTCTGGAAACATCGTCAATATAAAAAAAAGTTAAAATTACATAACGTTTCTAGAGAGATGTCAAGGGTTGTTTCACCGTCGTACTGTGTATATGTGTATAATTTATGGTTTGTGTCCATGTGCCTATGTTGCATACAATCTAATAAAAGTTATGTTGTTGTTGTTGTTGGCGTAATACATGTGTATATGCGTATTAACACTAAGTTGATAGAAATTTCACATGTGATACTAAAACCAAGTGTTGAACGGGGAAGACTGGTGTAGATCCCCTCTCATTTCAGTTATAGTTACGGCGGCTTTCCGTTCAAATCTTGAAATGTACGATCTAGTTTGTCCGTTTTATATTGCCAACATCCACGATCTGGTGGTACTAACCTTATTGCATAACCCACGTACATGTATTTATAACGTGCACAGCCGCTCCAAGTCAAACATGTACATATTCATCTGCCACAAAGTACTTGCCCTTGTGGACTATATAAACAACTGAACTAAATCATATAGTAATCAAATACCTAAATCATATAGTAATCAAATACCTAAATCATATAGTAATGAAATACCTAAATCATATAGTAATCAAATACCTAAATCATATAGTAATCAAATACCTAAATCATAAAGTAATCAAATACCTAAATCATATAGTAATCAAATACCTAAATCATATAGTAATCAAATACCTAAATTATATAGTAATCAAATACCTAAATCATATAGTAATCAAATACCTAAATCATATAGTAATCAAATACCTAAATCATATAGTAATCAAATACCTAAATCACCAAAAACGATCAGTACTTGCAGGCATTTTGGAAGCAGGAAAACCAATGTTGTATTGTTTTTCTTTGAAACTTACCATGTAATATTCTTTCAAACGAATCTTTGATCATAATATGTGTTTGCTAATTTCTTTAAATACTTTTTAAGACATCAATTTATTTAGAACAAAAGGGTTGCTTTAATAAAAGTCTTTATTCCGTGTTACGATGGTCTAACTATCAGGCTATATAATATGCAATAGTTGACCGTAGGTGAAAAGCGCGCTATGCTCATTCTCTTCTATAAAGTAGTGTATAATCATAAAAGTAAGACAGGCTGGCTCAACATAATACTACAAACATTGATCCTACAAGTTGAGGAATGATATTCAATGAAACCTCTAATAGATCAATCACAAATATGTGTGAGAAATACTCAAATCACTGAGATTCACACAATTTCAATATTTGGAATGTCAACTTGTTTGTTTGCAATCTTGTCGACAAGCATCATTAAGTTTGTCTACTCTATACTATTTTACGAATTTCAAATATTAATCGCTTTGAAGTAATACCGTTTATAAAACCATATCAATGAAACTATTCTTAAAAAATTATAACATAAGTATTTTAAATACCAACAAATGAAACGAATTAAATAAAGGGTATTTTGTATTGTATAATAACTTGTCAACCTTGTATATGATTTACTATACTCGCTCCTTCATCACGATCAGATCACGAAACTGAATATATTTACATAAGCGGTCTCTGAATGAATTTTCGAATGTTTCAGTTGGCTAAAATGATGTAAGATGTAATTAAACTTATGTTACCAACTATAAGCTGCTAAGAAAAGAGTGTATGCTACACGTTGGTTTAAACGAAAATACAGGCTTGTTAACTCACATTAGCAAGTAACCACCGTTTTATTGTATATTATATATAAATAGACGCGCGTTTCACAATACCTAAACTACACGGGTAGCTGCTTAGTGTTCAACGTGCATCCGTTATATGGTATCTGTAGTTAACTGGTTTATTGAATAATTTTAACTGTAAACGGTAGCAAGGCCTTAGTGAGTAAAATAGAAGTTGCGAGTGTATTAATAGCCGCTGCAAGGCAAGGTGTGTACTCGTTTATATGGCCATGGGTTTAGGGCGTTTGCTATTACATAACGTGGACCCAGCTTTTATTGAATTTGGATATTAGCACTCCCACGATAATTGTATTTGCTCTTTAGTTAGATTTGGTTTTGGTTTCATGTCCGCGTTGTGCATCAGTGGCTCTTTTTTCAGAATAAACCAATGGCGAATAGACAACAGTCCGACTGCATTACCGGTAATATCAACAAGGAGAAGAGTGTAACCGTAAAGCAGGACCTCGTTATACGACCTTTACTATGCCACATATCTATAGATGCGTATTTCTCTTGACTTAAACCAGTACGCATATCATCTAGATGTGTATACCGTTTCCTTATTCACACCAAACACATCTATACTAACATGTATGTTGAAACATTGATATAAGACTGTGACTTTGTCTTGACAAAATGTCAAGAATAGCAGAATCATACATAATAATGTTACAGTTGAAAACAAAATCAGGGAACCTCAATTTAAGAGACCACGTTAGATTTAAAGACAACTTCTTCCTAATGTAAGCTAATAATAATAATAATGTATTTAAAGAATAGCAGAATAGATTAGAACTGTGAATATTAAGGTGTTCTTGTAAATAAAGTTATATTGTATGACACGTTGATCTTAGCAAGATGAGTGTTGCACACCTATGTACAAGTCATCTTATATAAAATAATTAAAGCAATACTAGTCCGCACTTACCTGATATGGTCATTTCCCGTTTAAGTTGCTCATTGTCAGCGTGTCCAGCTTATAGTTCGTGTCCGTTCCATCAACATACTGACCCCTGTCCACCACAACAACACCAAACACATATAGAATCACCAACATGTCACTTAGTTTTCACAGATCAAAATTTAAGTAAGAAGTGTACGATTTATGAACTGATCAATGAAGCCTGAAGTTAGTGAATCTGTCACCCGCTGTTCTGTATAGTTTAGTTAGTGATCAAAAAGAACTGTAGGGTTTATGATAATCAATGAACAGCAATAAATCTTCATTAGATAATTTCATGAAATACATTGATTACATTGATAGAACTATTTATGTGTAGACTTTCGTTGAGTATTTGGTAATATTGGTTACTGTCTCAACGGGTAGTTTTATCTTCTGTTCTTGGAAGGACTGTGAATGAGTGAATGAGTTTAGAGGGAAGGCTGATCGATTTCTTTGCCGGGTAGAATGTTTAGCCAATGAAAATCAAGCGGTATGTTGTGTGATATGACTTTAGCTTAATGGATGAAACAGTAAGATTGGGTCACTCGCAGAGGGAATAGTAAAATCCGTCGACGTTAATGATATTGAAAAAGTTTCTGTGAAGAAAACGAAAAGAAACAGATCGACGTTATTGGATATAAACTTACACTTTCAATTGAGGAATTATTTAAAGAAAGTGGAATATATTGTGTTTCGAGAAGATTTTCGTGATTTCGTAGTGCTCATATACAGGAAAATAATCATATAGAATATTCTGGAATTATTTTCAAATCCCTTAAATGTCGTTTTTAACGACATCTGCTTGTGTTTAAAGAGTGAACAATGTGTTTTAGAACGTTTTATACACATTTGGAATTATAGAAGGAAATAAAGTGAAAACCATGAAGTAAGTACTAGTTTATATTATTGTATGAAATGTAAGTTTGGAATTGTTCTAGCACTGATTTTTTAAAAACAATATTATTTCGTACAAAACGATATTTTTATTTATTCCATAACACAGAGATTGATCGAGTTGTATTTGATTCGTGATAGTTATATTAACCGACATCTTTAAATATAAGCCGTTGAACACTGTCAATCATCTGTTAAAAAAGTTAAAATAGTTCAAACCTGCGAACGTGCGTAGATACATGGTGGTTTAGGGTTAAGTAAAATAATACTTAATTATGCTAGTGAAAAACAAGATGACGATATTAAAAAGTAGCGATTGTATAAATGAATATGTGTGAGACATGGGGGGGGGGAGGAAATAATATATGTAATCTATGCAGAAATAAATAATATATAGAGAGATGAAGAGGTAGGGAAAGAGAGAGAGAGAGAAAGTGAGAGAGAGAGAGAGAGAGAGGGATAGAGAGAGAGGAGAGAGAGAGAAAGAGGCATATACAGACATGAAGACACACAAGTAATCATATTGACAAACAAGTGGAAAATATTGATTAAAGAATCAATACTGTTAAAATCTCTGTATACATGTAATAAAGACATACATAATTGAATCGTCTGACAGTGGTGTAGCAAATAGTATTGAGCATTTGAATATCAGCGGAAACTTTCTTCATCGTTGTTTCTTCTTTCTCAAATACCACAACACAGCGGGTAGCACCTTAGTATGGCCAGTTAGTTCTATACACAATTCACTCCTAGATTAGGCTTAGCTCGTATGTCATCAGTACAAAATGTCACTGTAGAAAGTTGTCCAATTAACAAACAGTAAACAATGTAGACAAAGGTACGCATATCAAAACTATACATTAGGCAGGTTTATAATTAAATTTGTCCGACAATTGTGATAGGTAAATTGTACAAATGGACAAGAAAGGTTTTGGCAAAGGATTGCGAAAAGTATATTGATTTCAGTGGTTTCATACGATTAGCCATCTATCGACAGTGTGTGGTTTGTACGCATAGTTCAGTGCCCTTGACAGTGATAGAAGTGCCTGTTGCTTTAACTAACTGACAAACTCATCCTCATCAAAGTGTTATCAACCTTCTATTGACTATAGGTTCAAGTATCGATACGGCCGCATGAATGAAACATGGCGAAAAAAGCATATATTTACATAATGGAATAACTAAGTTCAAATATAGCTAAGCACTGACTTGTGAGATCAACGAGGTAGATATAAGTTTGATTCCGTGTTTATAGGCGGTTAATTAACACACTTCTTGTTTATTTTCTACGCTCTATTAGCGCGCTTCTCCTACTTCAACATACCATAGTAGAATTGCGGAAGAAGAATGTTTTCGGGTTACCGTCGCTCGACTGTTAGGCTCTTCTGGTCGTCGGCAATACTTCATCCGTTTATGTGCATAATGACCTTTATCGCAGAAGTGTGTTGGGGGTATCAAACGATGGGTTCTTCGGGAACATCGTGACTAAAGTACCCTAAAACAGCAAAATATTGTCAGCTTCAGCATACATTATATCTCTTTGACGCAAGAACATTGAATCGCCATGTCTGGGTAAAACGGTAGATGTAGAAAAGCGTGCATACAGAGTAATTCATTAACAGAATTCCGTGTCTTTTAAACTACGTGTACAGGCCAAAAAAGTTCAAACGATAGAGCTTGCATCTTTTGGTCCGGGATTTACGGTTTCTGACCTGGATCGGATCACATTACGTGTAGCTAATAATTTCCATTTCTGATTAAAATGAGAAAGTTGTCAGTATACCTTAGCACTGGCTAATATAAGCTGAACCAACTAATATCTGTACTAAACGCTGTTGAACATGGTGTTTAACCCAATGCGACGGAAATAAGCGGATAAATATGCAATACTATGAGCAGGCTTTGTGTTGCGATATATACTTTAGGTATTGGCGGCATTATATATTAACGCTGATCTTCAACTCAATGGCGTCATGTTCCAACGCTTTACAATATACGCATTGAGCATATATCACTCATTTACTTACTAACAAAAAAAGTGTAGTCAGAAGCAAATTCACAAGCATTATACACGACTGACATTGGAATATAACATGAGCGATATAACCGGGTACATGTAACACGAGTTGAACATTTTCAGAAGCCATTTGCTATAAGAAAATCCACTTACCTGTATGAACACACGCACGTTTAAGGATCTTACTTGGGTTTGTGTGTAATTATTATCTTGATGGAATTTGTGTTGAACATTTAATTGGTCATTCAAACAACAACCATCGTCTAATATAAGTTGTATATGTTGTCAACAGTACGCATGTATTCCCGATGTGTTTATTGTTTTATTTGTATCGATCGCGTTTACTTAGTGCAGAACTGCTACGTTTTTTGTTAAACAATAATTCGTAGTAATGACACTAATAGTAAAGACTTTATTTAAAGGAGAAGCTTACTCCTTCTGTAAGGCACCCAACAAATGGCTTCATCTGAAATATTGAGCGTAATTCTGTTGCTTTTATCAGTGAGTTAGGACACTTACGGTAGTTACACATTCTCTCTTTCTTGACCTGTATACGTAATTTCTCTTTCTCAATCTTTGCTAATGTCTCAAAAGTAGTCCAATAACGGTTGATCATGTAAAGATTTTGGCAGGGCGTTCAGCAAAATGACGGAAGAAAATCAAAAGGATATCCTTTCTTCTCCAAAACATTACAAATTAATGCACTTGGCAGTCCCTAAACACGGTGTTCTTGTCAAAATCTTTAAAAAAAACCTGATCAATGTTTTCATTCTATCGGATTAATACATATACCAAATTACTTAGAATAGGGACACAACAATATAGTTCCAATTTCAAACAGTATTTTCACCTCAAATAATAATATTATATTTTATGTCACAACAAAAAATATATACAAAAAGTAAATAGCTTATAAAAAGCAAAATCTAGAACATAAATGTGTCTTGTAAAACCGTGAGACGTTGGCAAAGTGAGATATATTCTGCTTGTCAAGGGAGGTTACTGCGTAGGACTAAGACCATGGTGTGTCGTTTCCGAAGGTGGTCGTATTAGCGGAATTCAGTGGAATTAGGCAAAACGTTGTTTGAGCGTACGATGATCTGTTATCTATGTCTGAGTGACGTCGGACAGATTAGGCGACAGTTTGACATTAACGCAGACAATATTGACTTGGTTACCACGTCATGTTACGCTTTAACCTCTCATAAATAAGTCATTTCTCTCAAAATTTAACCATGTTAACATAAAATTAATATCGCATTACAATAAATATACTTTAATGGTGACTTGTATTATGTAATCGGTAGTTTACATTGATATTTAAATATTTGTATAGAGACGAATGGAAATAAATACAAATAAATTGATATCATACGATCAATAAACATGATTCAGCCTGACGCTTTTGCTGGCACCCCATATTGGAAATCAACAAATCGTAAACAATAATCGTTTTTTAGTTAGTGTAAGACGGGTTTTCTCTTAACTTTGTTGTTTGAGAGTATGTTTATAATTTTATTGTTATTGGTTATTTTGTTTGTGGCAAAAATAGAGTTTGAATAACACGGATCTTGCGCTTCATCGAACATATTTTACCTTACGTTTAAACCTGCAACTTATTGCTGTTTCAAGCATCCCCACCTCGTGTCGTCTTCCCGCCACATTCAGGGTAAATATCACAACATTACACGAATAAACCTCTCCCTGGTGTGGGCGTCTGCGGTTCCATGTTGCAAAATCACAGTAACATTTTCTAAACTTAAGGCAAACTATCCAAAATTCGTAGGCTATCAAGTGGAACTATTTTGATAATTTGAACGAGCAGTATACGTGTATATGTCATAATAAAGTTAAAATGGAAGAGGTCGACTTGATCGTGGAGGTGAACTTTCTCCTCCGCGGTTGAAGATCGAATGTTACGGTAAAACGACATTCTTCAATACACACAACTGTTACGCGTTGACTTCGATAAAGGGAAAATATAAAGGTAGTACTTCAACGATATAGTAAATACTAAAGTGTAGAAAATGTAGAAACGAATAGTTCGAGAAAAGCACTGACTAATTTTATTTTATAAAATCTTATACATTAAGTCCGAAGCTACAGAATTAAAAGCATTTTATTTGAAACTCTCTGATTATGTAAGGTCCTTATTTTATATCAATAACACGCATAAGAAACGTGGTGTCAAGAGTTGAACATGCGTACTTTATGTTCAAACTATACGCTTAATGTTCCTGTGAGTTGGTAGTCAAACATACAAGTTTGCTCATATGCCGCTATAATAAGATGTATTGGCATGTAAATCCATGAATCGAGTGTATTTATAAAACATGGAAGACACAGCATTACTGATATTCGACTTACATGTAGGTACTAAAAGAGTCAAGGATACTGAATAATCAAGTATGCTCGTTTTAACACGAATCATGTCAGTGTGTTAAAAGTAAATGTACTCATCAGCTTCGGCATCTTGAATAGACTGTCAAACAATGCAAAGTGCCTGAACTGGAAAGGGTTTAACTGATTTCACACGAGGAAGTTTAAGCCATACGGTCACATGGTTTCTTTCTTTGTAACCTGCTGCTGTACGACTAACTCTCACCTCATCTACTAGTAGAGAATCTATACTGATCGTTTTACTCTTCCATTGGTTTTATTTAGGAGATACTATAACAACAAAACGAAACAAAATTCCATTTTTTATTTTTGTTTTATAAACTCAAGATCAAATATCAGATAACACGAGTACATATGAGCGCCTCTGTTTGCCATATTACCTTCTGAATCGTGGGTACATCGAAATGGTTACACTAGTCGATATGGACGGTTATCACACCGATGTCAGATATAATTAGGACTTAAATGGGCCATTAAACAACAATTACATCGTGTCACGATACGCTGAGAATTGCGGGTACACATGGTAACAGCGTGATCAGTCAAGTAAAAAAAACAAAAACACTTGTATCCTTAGCGACGAACCACCTTAAGCATCAAAATTAGGACGTAACCTATCTTAATTTATTGAACCTTTGGTTTGATTTGTTATTGTCTGATTTACTAAGTTTGAGCCATACGTCACGCGATTTTCACGAGCTGCATAATTGGGTAGAAACATATTGAAATGTATTGATCGTTTGTCTTGATTTCTACGAGTATACGTTATGGTTTGTCAGTCTTTCTGCGGTCCAAGATGGGTTTAGCTTTTGGATGACACTGGTATTGCATGGGAACATTGACCAGACACTCGTGAATTTAATTACACGGTCTGCTGATTTGTGAAATAGGTGGATTTAATTGTCATATTATTACAACAGTATATATCTCGTGTCCATGCAAAACACATGCAATACGTATTTATTTTGGTAATGCATTGGTCTATTTAGTATATTCCGTAGTTTCAGATCAATTTTCGAATGCAATTTACATGTATTATGTTAAAGCTATATTAGACCCTTGGTAGATAAAGCGTTAACCACCGTGGCGGGAAATTATATTTTTGGTTTCAGTGCAAACGTTACATTATTTATCATTGTGGTATACGCTCATAATCAATGTTGTTAGTTTTAATACACACTTCCCAATGCATTGTTAGCTACTGATGCGTTAAATTGTGGGTGTATCGGGTATTTATTTTTATAATCGGTGGTTATCTGATGAAAGTTCGACACAATAAGTGTATATTGTTTACTCGTTCACGCAACGAAGTCTCATTATATAGTTGAACACAGCAACACAAATATAAGTTATAGCTTTAGATCACACCTTGGATAGACAATTGGCACTTTCTCAGAAATTCCTCTTATAAGACCACCCCACCCGGACTGATAAAAAGTGGTCTTAATAGTGAACGATCTAAATAGAGAGACCGTAATACAGTGAAAATAGCTGTTTGTGACCGAACATAGATGGTCTTAATAGCGTAACCTGTCTTTATAACGAGTGGTACTAAAACCGAGTGGTCGTAATAGTTCAATTTAAGTTGTACATATCTCTATATATGATATCTAACAACAAGAAATCTCAATACTTGTGGTATGTTGTAGAAGCATATGCAATGTTTTCAACGATTTACCACGTTTACATTTTTTTCTCACCATTTAAATGTTACCGACGTAGAAATAAATATGTTCAAAAAGTCGTAGAAAGTATCAAACTACGCAAGACGATTAATATTGAGGTAGTTAAACTCCGATTTGTTAGGTAATGGACTAAAAGCACGTGTTGTTAATATCAACCAAAAGCAAGGTATGTCAAACGTTCACAGCAACCATTGGATTATATGCAGCCGCCACTTTGTCCGTTTAACATACATGTAAAAGGCAACTGAAATTGGTACATATGTATACATCTTTATAACTTGTATGGATTGTCGGCACTATTGAAAACACATCTAAAATATATACATATACAATATACAACGGCAGTTCTTACATCGTGCGATACCCGTATATACCAGTCTTCATTGAGGGAACCAAATTTTGTAATCGATTGCTTGATGCTAATGCCTATGATATTTCAATAGAATAGAGCGTTTTGCTGTGACACTTGATTGCTTTCTTCGATTTGGATTTTTAATAAAAACGACTCTTCAAAAGCCCAAACCGTGCGAACTTTAAAGCCCATCTGTATACCACCCGTGAAACGAAGTTTTGGTTAAAAGGTAATCGATTTAAAACGGCTTGAATGTCTTCGTGTGAACAGAATGCTTAATAACGAGGAAGACATAAACAAGACACGCCACACCCAACAAGATCTAAGTCTTCAATAGTAGGACAAAAGAACAGACGGACAGATAAACAGATACATTTATCATTCGATAAGTTACAATGCAGTTGCATTAGTACATGTACAAATAAAGGGAGGTAACATAAAAGGTAAAAGGGAGACAACACCAAATATCAAGTTATCTACATATTTAGAGGAACGGTTTGTGCGAACATCTTGTGGTATTATAGGGAACGAAATGCTTTGTATACAACGTTTAAAACCTTACTTAAGTCAGTGAGCAAACAGGTGTCTAGATGTTACAATTGTACTACGTTGTTCTTTTATGAGCCTGTAGAAAAGAACCATTACTAGATAACACAAGTCCTATGAAATGGCACTGTTTTATTATTTCTATACAATTACCACTAATTAAAAAAGACATACTAAAGTGAGTGGATGTGTTTCTTGCATCTAAGACTGGTATACTGTTTTTGTAAGCATTAAGTTGTTTTCGCAAATCTTTACAAAATGCGTTAAACAAGCATTGACAGCCCAGAGAAGAGTCGTACACAACAGTGGCTTGGTCAGGGTATAATTGGTATAAAGGCAAAGCCACACAACTGGGTCCAAGGAGAGAAATACTAATATGAGTGTGTGATTCCTGTTAGTCTCAGTTGCAACCTTTTGTAAATGTGCTTTCGTTCGTCTTAGAACACGACTATGGTTGCTTCACTGCGAACTGTTTGCAAAATACAGCTTGCCAAAAAGTAAAATGCGTGTTTCTAAAACATATTGAGTCCAATGAAAAAAGCCATGTCAAGCGATTAATAGTTAAGTTACCGATGTGTTCCATTGAATTGAACCTGCAAAGTCATCATGTAAAAGTGTAAATTAAACTGCTAAGGACACATTTTATTATGTCATTTTCGGTTCGTGCAAGTTAAAATTAAATAACAGTCTTACATTGTAGTGAGAAAGGCAATCAAAGCAAAAACCAAGTCATCTCCTACATTATAACGGTATTTCAAACCATCACTCTGTTTTTGCAACCATAATTTGTTCGATGTCAGCTATTTACTACTAAGACAGCATCAGAGCATATCGACCATGTTTCGAACTACTTAAAATTAAAAGTAAGTATGTCAGAATACTGTTTGTGTCGCTCTCTCTTAAGCAGTTTACAGAGGTTTCGCAAGAGCTCAGTAATTTGTTTTGTCCGCTAAACTTGCATGTATAGACAACGCCCAGATACCCATTATATTGTACATGCTAATCAGCCAACACATACTTGTCAAGTAACCTTTTACTGACCTGTCTATAATAGTGGACATTTAAACGAGAATATAATTAACCGTAGTTGTTGGTAGCTTTATTATGACATGTTGTCAGGCTTGTAGATTTTCGATTGATACAATTATATTATATTTCGTCAGAACAACACGACATACCCTTATATAGAAATGATCTTTATTACTGTTTGGCGTTCAGCTCTACCCACAAACTGACTATATGTTATATGAATATACAGGAGGGTTTTGGCCTATCATACGTGGTTTAAGAACAGATATGTACACGTACGAATTGCAGATTGTAATACGTTCTGATACGAAATTCAACAGCGCACAGTCAAATAGTTTTTACTCTCCATTATGTCTCTTGCTGTTGATTCCAGTTTTATTTCAATCAAATGCCTACATATGCCTACATGTTTGAATTGGTGACGTATACTTCTGCATACGACTATTAAACACACGGTAATAACATTGGGAAGTCATTTTGGAAACAGAAAAAAGTGGATTCATACATTTTGTTCAAAGTCTGCAATCCCCTTGATTATAGAATTGGCATTTATCATATATTACTGCTGTTTTATGTGAAACCGATTTATCATTTAAAATCGTTACATTGAACCATAATATATTTTGATAATGTAGCGGATCCAAACAAAAAACACTTAACTATCAAATGAAAATTTAGCGAATTAAGGCGTTGTTAACAAATACAAAAAAATGCTTTACTTTCACTAGGTTGTGTATAACAATTAAATATGTGTTGAAAAAACATTTACTTCCTAATTGGTATATGTTATTGTCATTATACATTCTCAATAATTATCATGTCAACTGCCGTTACTCATTGATAACACACGCCCTATACCGGTTACATGTCCGTCGTTGACCTAATCATAAAACAGTGTTATAGGAAACCCAAGTCACACAATACAGAAAAAAGCAATTACGGTAACACGCACTTCATGGCTTTGTGTGTACATTGAGAATTAAATTAATTTGAAAAAAACCTACAGAGTAACACGGTGGAGCAGGCTATCCCAATATGTTAACACAATTGTACTAAAGCCACTTTCAAATCAATTGCTGGGTGACATTCTTAGCGAGAAAGAATGCACGGGAAACATTGTTTTTTCTGCTATCATTTGACGATAATTGGAAGACAAACAGAATACACGAGTATATTTATGAATGCACATGCTATGCAGTTTACAGGGCCAAAGTGCGTTGTCCTCCCGCGTTACATAATGGATCGCTGTAGGACTACATATAGACTACAATGGACAAACCCTGCATGATATGTTTGGTCCTTTTGTGATGACATAACGTATTAACAAAAGTACAAAAGAACAAATGGATTGACGTAATGGATTCACTTAATGGACGAACACCTTTCAAATACCTGTACCATCAAAATGTATGCGTCATGAGTTTAAGTACTACCCATTACTGTTAAAGCGAATCTGGTGAACTTCCTGTTTTTTTCAGTCTGCATGAACATAGGTGGTTTCCGGTTGCGTTTATGTAAAACCAAACACCCTCACATAACTTGTCCGGGCTCGTTTTAGACGCTTTTTATTCGCAAATATACACCATTCTCTCATGTCGGCCTTCAAGATGCTCATTCGATGATCAATATTTCAGGCAAAAAGTGTTGTTTTAATAAACCCATATGACTTACTTGTAAATTGAAACAATACCGTTGTAGTGTTGCAACAAAAAATGTCAGTTAAATTAAACGTAATCTGATCGTCCGAAGGTATGAAACGTCGCAAAGTGTTTAAGCTGAGGTACTTTGTTTGAGTAACTTTGTACGTATTGTAGTTGCAGGTGATTGAACGGGCAGATATATAGAAGTACAGTGAGTAATAATTGTACAAGTTGATTTCCGAATGATTTGTAAAACTAATTACCTTTTATCATTCAATTTGTAACTGGTGCATGCTGACCCCTTACACCTGGTAAAAACTTGTCAAAAAGACCAACCGGGTGTCAGATTGAAGATTAGTTTGTTTAGGTGTATGGTATTTCGTTCTCTTTCGTAAGAAGAGCCGTTTTTTGGAGAAGGAACTCAATAAAGTGTTATGAACTGTGACTAATTCTGATCTGTTTCACCATTTTTGCTAGTTTCCACCTTTCAACAACCTGTTTGTCTTTAAAGATTAATAAGTTTTATTTCATTGAAGTCAGTCTAGTTACACACCACCTTCAGCAAACAATTACGTTTCAACAGCGATAAAGGAGCGTTATAACAGTGGACTTAATGTTTAGCCTTGTCGCTGTCCTTGGGGGTTGAGTACAATTGGGCTAGACTGGGTACATCGCATTGTACGTCACATGATAACAGTATACAGAACAGAAATTTTATTACACTTAAACTTTTACAGTTTCTCGTGACATTGCATACATATACAATTTTTTACAATTTTGGTGACAAAACAGGGCATAATAACAATGGATGAACTTTGTGTTAAGATATAAGTACATACATAAAA
>ENA-OREC01000427-OREC01000427.1-marine-metagenome-genome-assembly--contig:-NODE-427-length-16082-cov-12.671665_pt1 | contig 16082 bp, 7 predicted proteins | sample MGYA00248626_ERZ508543 | MGnify/ENA primary metagenome ERZ508543 (study PRJEB26211, sample SAMN05518279) | marine metagenome | isolation source: Puget Sound, Washington, USA | host: Bankia setacea...
ACACGTAATCAGTCAGTCATGAGTTTGAGCCCCATCAAAGGCGTTTTATTGACCAAGAAACTTTATCCTCAATGCATAGTACTGGTTGATCCCAGGAACGGATTCAATCTTGATTGACATAAGCAACAGTGCTTGTTTCACAATCAAACTAAATTAACTTGTATAAACTAATTACTAGGGTTAGAATAATTTTTAAAAAACCCAAGCCTTAGAATGCTGTAACAGTACTCTTCATAGACAGTGCTATATAGTTTGACCTTGTTCTGTGCTAGATCAGATACCAAGCTAACGCGCCATGAATACTTTTATCATCTTGAGGTCTAAATTAAGCTATATTCCTGTCTGTACTTTGAAGTACTTCTACGATAAAGATTGAAATAGTTCTTGTCAAGTGCATGTGTGCTTTTTGTAAATGTTTTTTGTTCATGTTTGTTTGATAAATTGAAATGACATGGTACTGGGATTTAATCGGCTTTAACAAATCTTCATTGATTCTAAATGTAGCAATGTGTCTGTGGGATATATGTTAAACTCTTCTATCAGCCTCTATATTCAACATCACCTAAATGCATATTGCTCCACTTCGTAAACTCTTGTCTTGTCATCAAAAAGGGTCCATTAAAACATTATAGTTTGACATAAACCAATATCAGTCTTCCGGCTTGATTGATTTGAAAGATTTGAAATTTAAAAAATGATAAAACAGAGATGTATGGTAGAAATATTGAAATCCATGTTGATATATTCCATGTGTATTGTTTCGCAATATTTCAAGTATATTATTTTAGTCTAAGGGAGGCAACTGTTACTGTTTCAAGCCAACATGAAGGGAGACAATCTAGAAAATCGCACACTAAAAAAACCTATATTTGAATAGGTTTGAATGATAGATCTTTATTGGAAAGAAGCACAAATACTTACACAACAGTTTTAATATGATAATTTCAGTCTAAGGGAGGCAACTGTTACTGTTTCAAGCCAGCATCAAGGGGGACAATCTAGAAATCCAATATCCGAAGAATTGTTATTTGAAAGGACAAATACCAACAAAACAGTTTAATTTAAATATTTCAAGTTTATTTCTTTCCATTTGTAAACCTGAATAAGTGCTGTTCTAGCTTTTTTTGTTGCATGTTGTGTACACAATGAAATAATCAAAGCATGCAGTATATATACAAACATGACTCTACTACCTTACATGTAATAAATGATAGAAACAACTTTGAAGCATGAAAAACACATCACTTGCCAGCTTTCCCTATAGAATGAGATTCCAGCAAAACAATAATAACAATCTTTCACAAGGTTCAATAGACTTAAGTACCAACTATAACACAATTAATCATTAGGACAATGTGTAAAAATGTGAAACCAAATTTGCTTGAAAGCTGATTTGGAAAATTAAAACACGTACTTGACCGAGTGCTATGTTTTACAATCATAGGAAAGGGCTTTTAAATAATGATCAATTACTTATCTACTGATCTACCAATGACACAGTAAAACAGAGTAACTATAACGACAGAAGTCTCTAGGTTAAAGCTGATGTAAATTCAAATGGTACAAAAAGAGAGAAAGAAAAATGCATCAAAAATGAGGTATATAGTATTTCTAAAACCTACAGAAATAAATATGAAAAATGTAATCTAGTAAATGAGGTGGGTTTGTATATACATAACTGGAAATACTAGTTGATTAGATAGGCACTTTTGGAGTATTTTGTACCAACAGACCAGCATGAATGGGATTATTTTGTTTCTATGATTTATCTAGATTTACTACGTTATGGGAGTCTGGAGCAGTATAGTTTGATGAATTGATTACAGAAAGTATGCAACCCTTAAACAACAGATAGCAAGCAACAACAATACAAAGAATAGAATGAGAATTTTATTTTTTTCTTACTGGTCTTGCGTGTAGGTCACAAGTGATATAACTTAAAATTTCTATAAAACAAAAAGGAAGTAACAATACATCATGTCTTTGTGTCTACAATCTAACATTTACATCTGATTTCTTGGTGTACTATCAGTTTTTAATGAAGGTATGTTATGCTCCCAATGCAGAATAAAGATTTGAGAAGGAAATAGAACATATTAATGTAGAAGAGCATCAGCTGAACCTGTATTTAAAATCTGTAACAAACATAGAGTAAAAACAATAGCACATAATCCTTAAAACTCAAAATTGAAACATCACCAAATATGAGCTCAAACTTTCTCTTAAAGCAACAAAACAACAATATGATTTTCGTTTAAACTAAAAAATAAATAAATATTAACAACATTGTACAATTTTATTTTACAAGAAATATAAGTCTATACAATATACTGGCAATATAAGGTCAAACTATAGTAAGATGCCATTTTTTTCAGAAACCAATCATTTTTCATCATAAATCATTTCTAATTGTCAATGCATCAATTAATTGTAAGAGCGACCTCTGTTCGGCCATATTTTAACAATGTATCTTATAAAAAACAATTCATTTTATTTTTCATTTAAGCAGTCTCACAGCAATTAACAATTATTCTAACATATGGTATTTGCTATAACTATGTGAACAAAGGGCGTGTAACTGGAATTTAACATCAAAATTTAAAGAACAGTTTAAAGTCAAGTTCACTTTTTTTAAATCTTACAAAACAATCAAACAAAAACAGTGGACATTCATTATACCTTAGTGTTTATTTCTCAGTTTAATTACCGAAAACAAAACTACGGAGAAATTACTTTGAATACAAGAAGTCTTAAAATTTCAACACGAAAAAAATCAATTAGAAAAAAGTACAGTCAAGAATGGTTTTTTATTATAAAACTATGATATGAGAAACATTGCATGAGGAAAAAATCATATTCAAAGCAGTTAATTCCCTTATTCCTAACCAGATTCCGGACTGATGAATAATGATAATGCAGCAGACAGATTTTCATCCAGGGGAGAGCATTCTTACAGACCTCAGAGGAAAGTATTATCAGTTACCTCCCTTTTCATATAACAAGAAATAGGCCATTACTTTGGTGCAATATAGAGAAGAAAAGATTCAATGGTGTACACAAAAAACTTAGTGTGCGTAGATATAGATAAGAAAGGAAGTTGATAAGAGATTAAAAAGGTAGAAGATGCTTGTATCTCAATAGGAAGCAAAAAAGATCTTTAAAAAACCTAGCATCTTGACTTCTGTTGATGTTTAACTAGCCGGCAATTCCAAGGTATTCAACTATCTCTAAGATTTTATCAAGGTAGAAAAAGGCCTCGACCTACACTGAAGTTAATTTGAATGGAGGATGCTTTATTTTCTTGTCTGCTTCCAAAATCAGTACCAGTAACTTCGGAGGCAATAAAATGTAATCTCCCTTGAACATGAACTCCTAGTTTTTATCAGTACTTTAGATATCAATCAAGGTTTCAGTTTAAATTGGCTGTAACTTGTTCTCATTGCTTCATTAGTTACTACAATTGTTCTGAGACATCGATAAACTAAATCACTACAATTGTTCTGAGACATCGATAAACTAAATCATCAAAAGAGTTTTGCCTACAATGAATAAAAGCTACTTTGTTCATAGATAAAAGCTTTGTTTCTAACATGCAAAACTACAAACTTATTAGAGAATTGAATGCAAAAGGGTTCTATCTGCATTTATTTCAATAGCACTTAGGATCCTTTGCTTTCACCCCTAAAACTCATTCTGTTGTTCATGACCTAACAAACAAATTGTTTACTAATTCATAAAGGCAGCTTTTATCTGTTCTTTTCAATGTTAAAACAAACAGGGATAGGAAGAAAAAACATGCAGATGCAGGCGTTTTAACATAACCTTTGATATTTATAGTAACTGTTTTAACTGCAAGACGGTTTTATAGTAACAAATTAAACAGAAAACGCCATTAAAGTACGATTTAAAGTCACAAAAAGTGTGTTTAACTGTTTCGAGAATCTTTGAAGATATATCAATTAAGAGTTGCACCAAGTGATTCCTTTTTACTGACCTTTTAAACAAACAAACTTCAGAATCATTTTACAGACTTCAGAATGAGAAACAGAGAGTTGACCGATTACAGCAACAAGAATCTTAAAAAAGGAGATTAAAAGAACATTGTTAATTTTATGCTAAGAGTTTATTAATTACAAAAGCACTTTTTTTATTTGATAGTCTTTACTTGGCGAAAAGTCCTGCACCTAATAAGCTTATGGTACTTGTAATAGGCCAGTTTGTACAGGCCTAACCTAACATATTGTTACACTTTTCAAATAGATACCGTATTCCACTGATTTTACTGATATATTCCATTTTGTTATATATATATATATATATATATATATATATATATTGTTGACCTTGACCTCTAGCTAGTGTATTATGACCTTTGTTGACCTCTGAAACCCCCTGACTAGCACAATATCCCCGTAGCAACTGTCCACTATCACAGATGACTGTACATGTTGCTATGGTTATTACTAGTAAGATTATATAATCACATTTACAGGTTTATACAGTGTTTACTTTATACAGGTATTTTTTGATTGCACTTAACAGGTATATGAATATATTTCTGCTCCCAGCATCTGCCTTATTCTTCCTCTTTTCCTCGCTACTAACACAATCTATTGTCTCTCCTCACTTCCACCACCATTCACCTTATGGCCAACAATTGTCAATCATTTAAACTCAACTTTTCCAAGCACTGTTTAAATCCAAATTCATGCACTTTTTATCTGGCACTGAAGTCTATAGTCTGTGATCCATGTTTTTGCCAGCTCCTTCCACTTTTTAAGAGCCTATCCTACATCTTTAAGGGCCTGTCCACCATGTTAAGGGGCCTGTATAAAGATTTTTAGCGTCTGGAGATCTGAATTTCTGTGTGACCCCTAAAAAGTCAAGCCTCTTTGAGACCCTTCTTTTAGAAGCTCCTGCTTTTTTGTCTCATGTTTTTAGCTCAACTTTAAAATGATGTTGTCACAGTAAGCCCTTTCTCTGACCCTTAGACCACCTTCCTTCAACAGCCCTTTTATTTCAGGCCCCTAAAATCACAATCTCCCTTTCCAGTTCAGTAAAAGCACTCAACACTTTCAAAGGCCTTAAAAACCTTCTTCTATATTTTTCTGGCCATTAAACACAGTTTTTACATTTTATGATTTTCACACAGATGTCTGATCATTCGTCCATATCTATCTCTAACATGGCATCGAGTTCATCTGTAAGACCTTGTAGCATATTGTCTATCTCACTGAGCACATCCCCGGACCGTTTACCTCCAGTAGCTTGCCTGAAAACACACAAATGCAACAATTAGTGGAATGCAAGGTGATTCTTTCGTGAAAAAAGGTCACGATACAATCAACAACATCATATTTTTAACATATTTTGTTCCAATTCTTTAGAATCCTGTATATACTTTCCTAACATAATTTAAGAATGATTAAGGTCATAAATAACTATTGTACTACAACAATTTACATAGGAGCTTTAGTACTGAATAACCGTGTCCTGATTCCAGAGTTTTACACATTGTTCAACTTACCCTTTGAGTTGTGGTTTAGGAGAGAGTGCAGGTTTCAGACCAGGCTTCTGTGGTAGGGATGGTCGAACATCAGCTGTAACAAGAGAAAAAGAGTATCTATATAAGCCCTGGGCTTTCAATACAATCCTTATTTACTTATATAGGTGTGTTTTCCTTGTATCTGTATTTCCGAATAAAAATATGTTAAACCAAGAGAAAAATCATTGACATAATAATTACTCAAGTGATGTTAAACTACTTATATCATCAATGGGAACAAACGCATTTATATCTTAGTCCTACAATGGGTGGTTTACAATTGGACAGTCATTTTTCCCCCAGCATGTTTAGCTTCGTTTTTAAGACCACTTGATTATAAGGAATTGTGCACCTATATAGACCAATTTTCAATGCCAAAGAGCAAATTTCTCTGTTTTAGGGTCTTGCTGTAAAGACAAGCTCACTACGTTTAAAACTACTTGTCATTTTGATTCCGATCTAAATAGTGGAAGTAACTGTACCACAAAATACATAACAGCTAACACTACAACCTTAAAGAGTTCCCAACAATGTTTCTTTCATCTTTTCTTTCTTTTTTGTTTGTTTGTCTTTTTACCTCTTCCCTCCAAACAAAATCAAAATCAGAATTCTCCAAACTTCTCTTACAAGAATTAACTCTTCTTATATGCGTCAACATAATTTACCAAGACTTTGTTATCTTCTAATAATTCTTCTTATCACTGGCTTTGTTAAATTTCCCTCTAACAAATTCCATCAAAGGCAGATTTTATTGCAGAGAAACAAAACATATTTACCAGAAAAACGAAGCATTCTCACACTGTAAGTGGATATAAATTGAAAACAGTGGGAACATTCAAGATAAGAGGTCCTTTTACTTCTCTTAAATCTCTATGCTTTAGCTGAAATATGTGTGCAACATGTTGTCATAAAAATGCATCTAAGCTTTCATGTGGTCTGTATTGAATTAACTGGTGCATAGATTGTACACCATATGCTCATTTAGATAGCATGCATGATGATTGTAATTGGAGAATCTTGATAAATCCATCCTTGAAATATACTCAACATTTAAAAACAAAACATGTGTGTATATGGTAGATGAAGCATATACATAAATCAACAAGTCAAGGAACTATAGCACTTTACGTTGTAGTAATATTGATATACGTTTATTGTAGAGAATTCTTCGCTTTTTCTTCAACAATCAATCAATAGAGACAAACCTAACAAAACCAAAATCGTTTCACTTAATTCACTATCAGTTGTTTTAGTTTCAACACACACCATTTTCAAATACCAAAATCTTTTCAAAATTGAAATAAAAGCAAAACTGTTGGTAATATTTCTAAAAAGCGGATTTAAAGAGGCTTCTTACTTTTAGAGTTAGTGCCCGGTACAAATGAGGCAGTCACACTTGCATTGTACTGTTGTTGTCTCAGATGACTATTTGGACTAAGCTGACCAGGCTGTCCATTTGGTCTTGCTACCTCCCCGCTCGCTTGACCACTAGCTGGACGTTGGACACTCGGTTTTCCCATCTCCCCGTTGATTGGACGCTGACTGTGTCCATTTTGCGTCTGCTGATTAGACTGGTTGACCTGGGGTTTCTGAACAAGCTGTGGTTTTGGCAGTATAAGGGGTTGTTGCTGTAAGCTTTGCACTTTTGGCTGTTGCGGCTTAGGCAATTTATTAGGGGCATGCCGTAAGGTGTCAGTATTTTCTGCCGCAAAAGCACAGTCTGCCTCAAATTCGTCACCGTGAAGACCGGAGTCATCCAATACCATGACTAGAGATGGTTTTGATTGCTGAGCCCGCTGTTTTATTGTACCTACATTTTCATTTGCGAACGGTAAAGTATTTGAATCTAAACTAGACGTTGAGGCACTAAGGTCCATACCACGTCCATTTTCTGTCGAATTCTTCCTTTGCTTATCTTGGTCACTAGTATTACCATGGTTATTAGTTGCTTCTTTGGTTACAGAACTTCCATTGTCAGTATTCACCTTAGTTTGCTGAACACACACTTGAGCATTCTGTACGATATTCCCATTGTTTTCCTTCACACTAGACTGTGTCACAGAATTTATAGCTCCTGACTGGTTATTTGAACCCGGCCTGTCGCCAGACTGGTTCTGTGTCTGGGTTTCAGTTTGTGCCTGTCGCAGTTTCACACCAAATGCACTTTCCACAGTCGTATTACCCGGGCTTGAACTGGATGAACTTTCACGCTTTAACCTTTGCTGTAACATATATTCCCCTGAAGTACCCTTATCGTTCTTACCCAGAAGTCCATAGTTTGAAATTTTAGGTTCTATAATCTCCATAGCAACCGGTGGTGGTTCCTCCGAATCTGAACTCACACTATCCGAACAACTGTTTTCCTCACTTTTCTTACCAAACTTTTCCGACAGGCTTTGAACACAGTTGACGAATGCTTGTGTCTGGGACGCTGCGATCTGAGGTTTTTGCTGGATGGGGGGAGGGGAGAGCACTGATGTGATGGGACTACCAGTTATTGAAGCATTGATGCCCTGGACACTACTACCATTCTTGGTCAGTGTATCAGAGCACCGTAAAGAGGCGTTTCTCTTCGGTGGAGGGGGAGGTGCTTTCTTAGACCTTCCCCCGGGTGAGTTTTGTTGGGAGGATCTGGGTGAGCCTGTTTGTGAGTAACTGAACTGAGTGTTTACATGTAGTGGACTTCCTGGTGCTGGCTGAACCTGGTGCATTGATAATGGTGGATAGTTTGAATAGTTACTACTCACAGTCCTGGGCGGGCCAAGCTGTGGAGTATCATATATATGGTCTGATGTCCTACGTTTCAAGCTACCATTATTCGTAGCCAGTGGAAATTTAAATCCTTCTAGATTTTTCACAGGGCTTTTGAATCCGTCTAAATTTCGTTCAGCCTCATGTTTTTCAATATCAATAATATCTGGAGATCCTTCTCTACTTGACTGTTTGGACTTTGCCACTATCATGGCGACCGGTTTAGGTTTTGCAGCAGTAAGAGGGGCCACTTGGACAGGCGACCTTGACATTTGATCGCAGTCGTCCCCTGTGGGTGTGTTCTCCCTGTCAGAATAGTCGGATGTCCTGTCTGGCGGGGCGTGGAAAGACTGACACATTTTTGGTTGCGCCCCTGTTTCTTTCTCAGCCATACCATTGGTAGCGGACTGTGACAACGACCTTTTCACCTTGATCGGTACGACAGCGGCTTGCTTGTGTTGAGCACTTGGGGTGTTTATATAATCTGACTCCATTGGTAGTGACTTGATCTCCCCACTGCTGTTAGTACTGAGACTGTCTCCAGACGAGGATCTGCGAGGCTTCAGGTAAGGAGGTAGCTCATTGTACTGGGGTGGGGCTGGTGGTGGTGGAGATGACCGTTCACCAGACCACCGTATACATGCCATCGGGGGCTCCAACACCTCCACAGAGTCTCGGTTCTGGCCATCAATTGTTGACAACCTCTTCGTCCCTGACATGATTCTCTTTAGTCGATCTATGGCCAACATAATCTTTTTCTGGTGACCTAGAAACAGAAAAAATATGTCATTTATATAAAACCATACAAAACCAACAACACTTCAATCATAATACCAAATCCACTTACTCAGAAACTGTTACACTAAAATGGAAATACTACACAACATAGCTATTCTCTGAAGGACCAAAACATACTGAATGTTTCATGAAATATTAATAAAAGTGAGATCCTATTCAAGCAAGTGACATTGATAGATCTCAGAGTAATACTGTCGAAAGTCATTTTTATTTCATTATAAGATATCAAAGTATTGCACTTAACCCTTGATTCAAGTAATATGGTGTATGAAGGGCAAACTGGTTTATCTTCTTTATTCAATTACCATACTTACACCTGTCTTGCATCTATCACAATATAGTAAAAACTCAAACCATTCTATTCCCTTCTTGACTTTCTATCAACTTAACTTTTTCAATGTTCATGCTATTCATATTTAAATAAGCTCCCCTATGAGTATAGATGCCCAGTTTTTTTCTATGTCAGTTGGACCAATCAATCAATACTTCACAGAATAAAAAAGAACCAGGAGAAAAAAAGAGGGAGAAATTGGGGTGAAAAAATGAGAAAAACTAGAAAACAGTAGACAAGATTTGTTGTGCCACTTTTTGGCCTATTCTGTGAAAGTGATGAGTCATCTGGTTGTTCACAAAGCTTTGTTGTGGAATAAATGAAATGATTTTTTTATCGAACCTCAATCACTGTTACTTCTAAAATGAGCCTCTTGATATGGCTTTATGTGGCTAGATATATATGACAGCTATAAGATAGGGGACATCACCGGGAAACAAAAATAGAACATATTCTTCAATTTTCCTTAGTAAGTGTCAAGAAACATTCAAGAAGTCTCATTTTAAATATATTGCATAACTAGTACTTACATATTAGTTTGTGTGTGAACTGTAGATGGAAATTAGACAGCCAGCCAACAGATCAACAAAAGTCATCTACATTTCAATAACTTTACATAACCTCAGAGCCACGTCTGTTATCGCAAGAGTTAACAGTGAAAGGTCCACCTCAAAAGTGTTGCAGATCTTCCCAGACTATTTGATTTATAAAGGCATCAATCATACCCAAAACTGATGCAAATATTTAAAACGATGAATGACCAACAAATTGTATGACCGATTGACCAACTAACATAGAATGCACTTAAACATTAGTCATATTTAAAGAGACCAACAGACCAATTGTGTGAGCATCTGATCAATGAACCAAGAGTCAACCCACCTAGTCTCTGTATGCCAATCTCCTCCAGGTCTTCCCAGGTGATGTCTGTGACATAGTCTATGTTATCGTAACCCTGATTGGCCAATGTGTTGTAATACTGCTCCAAGTTCAACATTCTCAGCCAATCATACAAGTCGTTCTGGAATGATAAAAAACATTATTTTGGCAAATGTTACTGATAACGTGTTTTATCAATTATATCAGTCATTTAAATGCAAGGTTGATGACAAATATCCTGACAAACTCAATATATTAGCAGAGGACCAATTTCAGGAAATTAAATAAACCATTGGCTCAATCTAACCCAGTTTTCTACAATGTTTGTAACAAGATGTACTGATATTGTAACACTTACAGGTTTAAAGTCTGGTATGCCGTCATGGATGTTAAGACGAGCTATCTCTGACTTTAACTTCTTCCTGTGGCCTGGCTTAGAGATCCCTATGGCTGTCAGATCCTGCAAATATACAATAATACAAGTATTAGTTACATGTACAATGACCTTTGTGTGGAGTATAGAGCTATCACTGATTATGATGAGTAGGTTACCCCCTATCCCCACTTTTCATAGGAAATAAGGATATATGGATCTCCCAATAAATTGATAAAGGGGCATAACCTATGACCAGGTTGTACAAAAGTTATGTCATGCTCATCTAAATACCAAAGGAATCATATGTAGCAAGTTTCAATTAGATGACTTCAAAACTATTGGGTAGAGTTTGAGACAACATTTCACCAACAGACCAACTGTCTGCTGACTCCAGTATAACCCCTAATTTCAATAGTTGGGGGCATGAAAAGGACGGTTATTTGAAGGACAATTAAGGGTTTGACTATTTCTTACATCATGCTTAAGTGTCTAAACATGATTACAAGAGGAAAGCTTTGACTTGGGCCCATTTTAATCACATTAACTGCATAATTAATACACGGTACAACTTGAAAGAATATCTCTGCTTGCTAGATGTTGTCTGCAAAAAATAGGATTCCTAGCTAATCTGAATCACCTCAATACCATCTTATACAACTTCACTCATGGAATAAGTCAGTAGTTCTTGGACCAGAGGTTATAAAACACCTATTGTTAACCCTATAAGAGTGAATACTTTAAAGTTGCTCTTTGGTTCGCAAATATATATTTTTTTAAACAAATATTTTAAGAAATAAACATACATAGATTATAATAAATGAATCCATTTTGAGTTTGAACGAAAAAACTATATAACATTGTTTTTTCTACTTTCAAATTGCCTGCAAGTACTAAAAATCCTTTTTGACTGACCTGTTAAATATCACTTTTGACAATTTCAGTATATGATAACTAGGCTTTAGGATCAAGGTTCAGTTGTCTATTTGTCTATATATTCTACATGGGAATTAGTACTTTGTGATATGAAGTTCAGATGAATATGTATTTATTTATTTTTGGAGCGAAAATCCACCTTTAAGGCACTGATCTATTCTGAGTGTGGGGGTGGGAATGATTCTATGGATACAGCCAGTAGATCAGTGACTAAGTCTATGACATTCACCATTAGCTAATGATACTAGAGACACTGAGTCCAGCTATTATACAGTCTAAGAACAAACAACCAGCCAAACACAACATGGGATCTTGTTTTATGGCAAATCAATTATTGTTTTACACAAGAAGCATTTTTCGTAATCTTTTGAAACAATTCTCATCTTGATGGAGGTTGTATATCAAAGACTGATAAAATCAACAAATCTGATATCAGCCAAGTACGAAATCTAGGATTCACAGTTCAAATTATCTTTTATTCTCACAAATAGTTCTTTGAAATCAATGTGATAGAATCAACAGGTCTGATATTGTTCCACATTGCTAGGACTTGTTATCTTGATAAAATCAACAATTCTGATTTGTTTACTTGGGCTGTTAAATAAAACTGAATTACAAGTGAAATTTGGCGCTTTCAACTATCTTTTGTATGTATATGTGTTTATTCTATGGTTACTGTTTAGAAGCCAAAGAAATAGAGGACAAATCGTTTTGTTCCTTTTTTTAATTATCTTAATGAACTTAACAGGGTTTGAAATTCAAAATGTTGATTGGTGATAGGTCTTCTTTGGAACTTTGGAAAATACCTAATGGCAATTGAAAACTGTGGTGGGAGGAGTTTGAGACATTTCACCAACAGACCAACCGTCCAACTGCCAGTTCCAATATTAGTAACCCCCAATTTCATTAGTTAGGTGTATAATAAAATGAAAAACATTGATGTCATAGTTATGTACAAGATGTTATTTAACACTAATCTTTAACAACTGTAGTTTGAAGCTCACCTGTGGGGTCATGTGTGTAATGGTTGGCATATCGTAACCGGCTTGCATGAAGTTCTGATAATACTCTTCATAGTTCAGGTCACGCAGCCAGGCTCGCAGAACTTCATGGTCCTACAAATATACAACAAATCATTATCAAACAGTGACAATATATAATCTCTACAAAAAATCGTTGTATTTCAACATATGCTATTCACAGTGTTAAGACATCTTAAATATAATGTACCATGATTCATATGTAATGGGAAAATACTATGTGAAAATACTTTGTCCCTATGGAAATAGTCTCAGGAACAAAACTTGGCAAGGTGAATGATGTCTAAAACTGGAATTTATTTTTGTGTACATCCAATTTTGCAGTTTTCCTACAAAAAAAGAGAAAAATGTGGACTTATAAACTTTTTGGCTTATGTTGTGAACCTATGACAACACCTTTACAGTATTTATGTTCCTTGACATCTTAATGTTATTCAGCTGACCCCCAAAATCCGCAAAATCTAATGTGTCACATGAAAAGTAATCATTTCAAATTTCAAAGTACTTAAACCTTGCTGTCAAGTGTTGTTTAGAATTTGACATGGTTGATACTTCAGTTTTCTTAGGAGTTCAAAGGTCAGTACTCAGTAACCAACATAGTCATCTTGTGTTTTTCCAATTCCCACTAAAAATAAAATTAACCCATTCAATGCAGCGACCATGTTAAAATGTCCCATAGGAATAAAACAAACTTTCACCTATAATCATTCTCCTCACAATAAGATAAGAGGGCTATAACTTGCATTGTTAGTAATGTCTTTTCCTACTCTCAGCTATTAGAGTAGTATTACTGACCCAAGCATTAGCTCTCTTGTTAATTGGACTAATGGACCTTTTACATCAGATGACCCAACATATTTACATACCGTACTGTCAAATCATTCATTATCGCTAAACAATAGTTGTTGTGGATTTAGTTTATAAGCTGAACCATAAATTTAATTGTCAACAAATAAAAGTTTTAAGTAAATGTATATGTGTGGACTTAAGTCTGGAATCTCAAAATTTATTTGCTCTTGAAAATGTCATTTTCATAAAAAATCTCAAAATTTTGGGCAAACAAAAATATATAATTCTACAGCATACATTACACCATCTGGCTGTGATCCAAGTTATAGATGGAATATTTAGGTATAAAACAGAAGCTAGCATCCTTGGGGTGAGGCAATGTGATGGATATAGATGGAAAAGGATTACACTATTACTTAGTTTAGTTTATCAAGCCTGTACTCTACATTGGTCCTTCTGTTTCAGTTCAGTATGCCTAAGCCATAGAGGCACAAATACGCTCAAATATTGTTTTAAAGTCGCATGAAAATGGCTATGTTCAACCCAATTTACTTTGATAGAATTTCTTTGGTTTTTTTCTATGGTACATACTTTTGATTCTAAATCATAGCATGAAATAAGCACAAAACAAACAGGCTTGTAACCAGGGTATTGAAAATTAATGTTTTTTTATGCTAATAAGTCTAATCTCAATATATGTTAGAGTCCCAAAAGGAGCCAGGCCAACATCCATTATCAGACATGACAGAACCTCTTACAAAGACATGACAGAATTTGTTTACAAGCCCAATCAGAGTCCCTTAACACGCCCAGACAGAGTCCCAAACGAACCATGACAAAATCTATTACCACTTAACAAGCCATGAAATAATCCCTTACAAAACCATGACAGAATCCCTTACCAAGCCATGACAGAATCCTGTACAGAACCCCTTACAGAACCTTGACAGAATCCCTTACATATCCATGACATAATTCCTTACAGACGCTTGACAGAATCCCTTACAAAGCCATGACAGAAACCTTTCCCAAGCCAGGGACAGAATCCATAGTAGGCCATTCCAAATCTCATGATCTCAATGAGTTAAAGTACTTAATAATCTCTTAACGAATTGGCTGTGTTTACATTTTTTTTCTATTTCTTTTTTTCCAGAAACATATCTCCATGGTAACCATGTTTGCTAACTTCCGCGTGATTGTCAAGAAATGTATGTAACTTAGAGGCAGACAAGATTTTGCTCTTTCTCGGAATAATATCATTCTTGTAAACAATTACATAACTGAATTCTTAGAAAACAAAACATGGGTTTCAAATTGACTTGACTAGGAATTGTACTTTGAACAGGTATGAATGTACATAAACAGACAAAGAAGCAAATTAAACAGTGAGAACAAAAGATGTTTAACATGCTAAATGAATGCTGAACTAGACATTTCAGCTCACATCAGCGCATGAAAGAAAAACATTACTATTAAGAGTATGTGTATTGCAGAGTTACGTCAACATTAACTGGTGTGCATCCAATTATTTCTTAATGATATATTAGCTTTGGAACAGTTTTTTTTAGTTTCTTACCTATTTCGAGAACTATTACACAAAGATTAATGTTTTGTAAGCAGGCAAAGGGGACTTCCTAGGTAAACATTATAAATAAACATTACAATCACATGATAACGATAACATACAATCAGGTAAGGTTAAACTATACAGTGTATGAGCATCAAACTCACAGACTCACAGACTCAATGCACATAGTGATTCCAACGCTCAGGCATATGAATTAAAAAAAAAAGATTTATTTTTTTAAATTAAATTTTTGTTTTGTTCAAATCTTCAAGAGAATGTTTAACAAAAAGTTCATATGCCCTATATAGCTGCTTGATTATTGGGACAAACACAACCTCTTCCATCAATGAATCAAAAAAAGTATAATTACACAGACAGATGGTACCTTTTCCTTATCATTAAACAAGTCATCACCATCAGCAATACCGCTAATCATGAATCAATATCATTACATACAATCAATTTATCAGCATCATTCAAACACTAACCAACATTATGCAATCCATATTTGGTTATCATTCTTACACTAACCAAACTAACCAATACACCAGATTCTTTATCAATACCATCAACAAACCAACAATAATTCAATCTGATACCAGATACCAAATACACCAGTTAACAACCAGATGTACTATTTCATTAACCTATACAAACATTGTCCATATGTGTTGTATAACCCTAGTGTATATACCCTTAGAGATAGACTCTGGAATCCGAAAGTTACCCATGCCAAAATGCTGCATCTTGGTTATAACTTCTGACAAAGTTAATCCGTTTTTGCATCAAGTAATGTTATTCTGTCTAGACACCATGATTTACTTACATTGATAACACAGTAAGATTCTCTGGAATATCAGTAGATTTGCAGGAACTTCACTTCATTACCATAACATTGGCTAACACTGGACAAATGGCCTTATAAATGGTTCTCAGTGAATTCACTTTCCCTGCAGTCAATTCTTCTAAGTGCACTAATGACTTCAATACTTTTAGTTCACTATTGAACATAGAATGAGCTTTGAGTGTGGTAGAATGAGCTTTGAGTGTGGTAGAATGAGCTTTGAGTGTGG
>ENA-OREC01000428-OREC01000428.1-marine-metagenome-genome-assembly--contig:-NODE-428-length-16069-cov-12.064657_pt1 | contig 16069 bp, 5 predicted proteins | sample MGYA00248626_ERZ508543 | MGnify/ENA primary metagenome ERZ508543 (study PRJEB26211, sample SAMN05518279) | marine metagenome | isolation source: Puget Sound, Washington, USA | host: Bankia setacea...
TTATGGAATCTCGAAGGAACATTGTGCGTACAACATGCTAACGTAAACAGAACAAACCTTGAACGCGTCCCCCACCCATCACAGCTTTAAAGTACATTTATATAGATTAGAGTAATTTGTGAATGAATGAAATCTAATTTTATTTTTTTATTTTCGAAGTGGGGCGGAAGAGGATTGGCTGATGACCTTTCTAAAAACTATGATAACACCGGATATGAACCCGAGTTTGTCGTGGCTGTGACAGAGGTTTTCTGCTCTACGGTGTTATCGCGTTTATATTGACGCAAATGTCAGAATTTAGGCGCGTTATCCGATGTATCCAAAGCCACACCACCGGAAAGCTTGTCGGTTTCCTGTCAGAGGACGTGGCGAGCTTTTCACGAGTGCTATAACTCATTGAGAACGACAGAGACTTTTTACGCACAATTTCTCGGTCCGCCTATCATCAGCATCTCGTAGTTAAACAGCGGAACGGATTCGTGTGAATTAAACGGATACACCATGCAAAAAGGCCATATCTCAGCCACGCCATGCCAACTTGTGAATATAACCAAAGCACCAGAGCTTCTTTTTTCGCGTTCCAACATCGGATTTATTTGGCAAACCGGATATTGTTTATACAGCCTAGCGCACCGGAAGTAGGCTTTTTAGATACGACATTTACTCTCCAAAGTTGTACGCTTTTTTGCTCAAAGTTCTTCACAGGACCTTCTCCAGTCATTTGAAACCAGTAGTTCATGAAGTAAGAGACGTTCTGCTAATATATAGGACCTTGAAACATTGTACGGCCGATCAGTACAACCATAACACCAACGGACATACATTTAGTTTTTAGTATTTATTCAGTTTCAATAGGATTGGACAATAAGAGTTATTTCAAAGATCCGAAATTCAGACAGTGTTCGTATTTTAAGAAGTATTTGGCCGAAAGTTACAAACAACGATCAACAATGGATTACTTAAAGGTAATTAAAAATGTTTTCGTTTACCAGGTATACTTTAAGCATTTACACTTTAAATATATAATATATATATATATATATATATATATTGTATATTTATAATCGACACGTTTAAGTTAGGCGCATTCTTATGCCTAGCTTGAACTCGGTCCGATTCGATTCACAAGAAGCTGTTAAATCGTCAATTATTTTTAAACATCTAATAAATGTTTCAGGCTTTAGATTGTCTTGAATAGAATATTAATTTTGCTTTCAAAGAATAATGTTGCCTTCTAGAATGTATAGCTAATCACCGAGCCAATACTGTGTTTAGCTATTTGTTTTAAGTAAAAAATGTTGGAATAATTAATTCTTGATATACCTTTTCAATTCAATGAAATGATCTAATTTTAGAATAAAGTTTTCTTGAAAATAAAATTACGTGTGATATTTTTGGATAAACATAAAACCAAAGAACACCATTACTTATCGTTACATACATACATAAAGTAGACTGACATAAATGTATTTTGGACTGACTCGATACATCCTAAAATATTCCCTCATCACAATTTGTTGTAGAAGTTTTTATTCACAATGGTATACCTTTCTAGAACTAGGCACATTTTGACAAGGTACTAGACAGGTAAGAACAGCATCAATTATATAATATCCAATATTATTCACATACACGGTATATAGCCTTTCAATATATACTCTTAGATAATGTTTATACGACGTACTAAATAATGTAGTCTTGAAATGTCTTATCACGTATATTGCCTTCGGTCTAATTAATGCTATTTAATGTTTAGTACTATTTTGTAATGTTTGACTTGTTGAGTGGTTATTCTATATGCTCGTTGCTAAGTATAATGTATGTACATGTGTGTTATATCAATGCCATACGTTGCTATTCTTAGTATGGTCTATGTGGGTAGAATCGTAAGGTTTAAACCGGAAGTGGAAAATGACAATGCGATGACAGTTCTGCTAAAGTAAGAAGTTGACAGAAGTGTTGACCTAATTTCAACGACACTTATTGCCGAAACAGGTGAATTTGGTATGCATTTGGTACATAAACATCTTATCTGTTGATATCAATCGGGTATTTGACGTGTACTGGCAATATAGACGAGACCTAGTTGGGTGAACGGACACACCATAGAAACAGGTCCTTCAGCGCAGATAGAATACATTTATATAAATACAGTGAATTTAGTGTTTGACTGGTGTTATCCAATAATGTGTGTGTATATATTAATTATTCAAGAGGACACACATATTGGAGCTCAAATGCCAGTGCATATATGTTCTATCTAAACATGTTTGTAATGATATAGACGTCATAAAACTCGTCGCCGAATTTCCAGAATCCCGTATCGTGTCTTTCGTCATCTTGAGAAAGAAAACGACTTAGAATTGTTATCCCCCCTGTATTGTTGAAACTACAAACGCGGTTATGGAATTGCTTTTTAATGTGAGTTATATATATTCTAGAAATAGACATGTAGTTCCAATGGATACAGCTTGAACATATGTTTCCAACCATATCGAATTCTCAAAATTAACTTGCAGTGTATTAAAACGACTGTTACTATCTCGTCTTGTTCTTCCGATGTTCAGTGTACACTCTTTTAAACCAAATCCTGCTCTGATCCAACTTCCGTCATTATAACACCAACAGGCAGTTCTTAGAATTCAAAACGTAATATGACATGTCTTTATAAAGTATGTTATTTAATGGAAGAACACTTTAAAAGTTGATAAATACGTTTTAAGAAAATGACATACTTTTTGACATATTGGAGGATTCATCGGGTTCAGACATATTTCAAAATGGCGACACGTGTATATGATTAAAGCAGTGTGGGCAAATTCGAATACAGTGTGTTCTAGACTGCAGCTGGTAAGATTTGTGCCAGAATTAATTTACCGCTTACAACCTGCTATTGTAACGCAAAATATATTTTATGAATATTGTGCATTTAATTTTGATCTTTCACAGTCACTGCCCAAAGAATGTAAATTGGATGTGTATAAAATTGCTTTAGAATGTAATTTACGTATGTATGTACAACAAAGGTCTCCCACGTTCGGTTAACAGATTGAACTTTGTTATTCTCCGACTCCAACAAAGGTCTCCCACGTTCGGTTAACATATTGACCTTTGTTATTTTCCGACCCCAACAAAGGTCTCCCACGTTCGGTTAACATATTGAGCCTTGTTATTCTCCGACCCCAACAAAGGTCTCCCACGTTCGGTTAACAGATTGAACTTTGTCTTCTAACTATACAACAGCTATATCAACCCATACGCTGTACATGTATGTGCTGTTAATGCCCGGAGTTAAAAGCCAGTAGCCAAATCTTTCATGTGTCATTTGCGTATCTGTCACGTTACTGATCTAAACATTCTCCTGGTTGTGTTAAGGCGATTGGAGGATGACGTGTGTCGTGGGTTTTACTTGTTGACAATGAAACTTAAGTAAAATAGTATGTAACAGTATGTAATTCGTCGATGGTGTGTAATATTAACCGTTATGTTTTACAATAAATGCATCTAAAGTCGTTATACCAGTATAGATATAAGATGTGTGCACGTCACCAGTACATACATACAGTGGTGTGATCCATGCACAGAGGCTATGTACCCTTTATCTGGACCTTGATCGGCACTGATTATAATAATAAACGTACATCAGTTTTAACATAACATTTACAGAATGCATTCCAACCTAGTGTTATAACAAATTGATCACTTGTAAACAGTTTTAGGAATTGTTTACATGGAATATATATATTTAGTGTCAGCTGCATCGAAGTTGGCATTGCTACATATGCGGTGCTAACTTTGATACGTCTAGTAAGCCATGTTTAAATTAAAATTACCAACAGCAATACGGTCGGCCATTTTTTTGTGGAAAAAAGACGATTTATGAGATCTTCAAACATTTCGTGCCGCAGATCTAATATAGTTATGTTATAAATGCAACCTTTACATATTCGATTCGATATTTAGATTCGGAACCCATTTGTTTCCATCTTTCTATATTGGAGTTAAAAAGTAATGCATTTCACTTGCGGTTTGTCGAGAAAGTTTGTTATGTGTACACTTTTTAGAATTTAAGTTAATTATGACTTGCTTAGTAAACATTAAAGAATGAACTTTTATAAATAACTAATTTCCTTATATTTGAGAAGCTTGATACTGGATATTTGTAAATTGAAACGTCCTTAATATTTAGCACAAAATACACAACATTTTAGTGAAAACAATATCAAGAGAAATTAAAGTTTATACGAAAGGTACGCTTTTACTAGATTTCTAATACATGAACGCTGGTTATATGTTTTATTCTTTCCACGTTTAGTGTGCGGTTATATTTATCCATTAGTATATTCCACCTGCGTGGGATCGGGAGAAAATGCATAGTTATTTATTTATTACTGTACTTGTAAGTTCGCTTAAAATGAGTGACTGTTGTCTGTGAAGAATCGTGAATACAACCTGATTTTATTGATGTAGCCTACTTAAATTCTTCGTAACCTTGAGAAAGAGTACCGTTCATACTTACCAATAATGAGCCACCTATAAAAAAGAACGTTTACATCTGGACAATAATTGTTGTGTATGATACTTCTACTAGAAATATGTTCATCGCTCATATACAGATGTGAGTTCATACCCTTCAGTCTTTTTGTAGTTGATATTATGTAAATACTAGTGAACACCAACGTTAGAAGCTGGATTATTTATTTAGTTTTATGTTGCAAGAACATTTAAATTCACATTTTCTCAGCAAGATAACCCTGTCATCGTTAAACTGTTCTTTTGCAAGAATTGCGTCCCTTTGTCACTTGTTCAGTTATTGGACCAATCTTTTCCTAGTCAGCCAATAGAGGGATATCAATTATGCATACGTTAAGTGTACTGTGGTAGGGTAGCTGCGTTACCCCCTGAGTAAGTTTATCACATGACAAACACGTGGTTAGCCGTTTATAGAACCATCGTATAATGTCACGTGTCGGTTTATGTCATAGTACACTTAACGAGGTATTTTTCTTAGTTCAAAGTAGGTTGGAACAGTACCCAGATACCCATCGAACGTAAATGTGTAACGTAAACATTAAACATAATATCTAGGACTGTCAATTTAACAGATCAGAACAGAACATACGTTTATTTGTCATAAAGCAGTCATTATCCCACATATTGCTTGGCATAAGGAAAAAATACGCATACGTTTTTAAATAATTATGTAAAAATCAATACATACTCATCAATATACAAGCATGTGAAAATGTGAATTATATTTTTTAAAAATGGATACATTCGACTTTAAATAAACCTAATTTGTCGCGAGATCCTTTGTTTTGTTCAATAAAAGCCCATATGTTTGCTGGATGAGAAATTGCTATCTGTATTTACAGCTCTTCATTGATTGGCTAAGAGGATTTTGTTTCAATCGTTACTGCTGAAATGTAAACAGAAACATTAACTTCATGTTCAAATAGCTCATTGTTTATTTAATGTTAACTGCTGATTAAATAGTTTTCTTAATATCATAGATCTTGTGGGGAATTATGCGTCTGAAAACAACGTACGCAATGGTTCCTGTGGTCATGTTATGTATGTTAAAATAATAAAACGCATGTTTCTTTGGCAGTTAAATAGTGTCTTTCTTGATAAATTCCGCATGTGCATGTGACCTGAACACGTGAGTAGTGCATTTGGTCCACCACAAAGACACCCTGTAATAAAATAGAAAACAGACAAGTACAAGTAGGGCATACTATACTCTGATCTACCCAATGACTAACTCATCTACACAAGTGATACGGGAACGATACTAATCCTGTTACAGGAGCAGATTCGAGCGTGTTTTCACAATAAAACTCAAATCAATTGAGGGTCTTATGAAAGATTTACTAACAATGTAAAATATCGTTAAATATCTTCAAAACCAAAACCAAAAAAACATTAAACTGTTTTAGTTTATACTAATTTATTTTGATTCGATTGTGAAACAATCACTTTTATGCTTATGTAAATCACGCTCGAATCCGAGCTTGGAACCAACCAGTACTAAGCAATGAGAGTAAAGTTTCTTGCTCAACAACCCGGGCCTTTGTTGGGACACGAACTCACGACTGACAGGTATCCACCGATCACGAGTGAGACGCGCTATCCACTGCGCCACGCCGCCTCTGTTTTGATATAATACAAAATGCAGAATTTTAACCTACATGTTGCTCTCACCAACAAATACTGATAAACTGCATTTAGCAAATTTTTGGCATGCGTATATGAATTGAACTATGCGTTGCTCGATGCTCCGAAAACTATAATAGCTAACATTTTAACTCAAGACAACAACATACCAATTAACTGCAAAAGTCTCGGTACATTTACTCATTACTCAGCCTGTTGTAACGATGTATGTATACACATCTTAATTAGTTCAAACTTGTAAAGTTATCTGAACAAACGCCGGCTAACGCTTTTATGGTGACACACGATCATGTGTTCCTGATACGCGTCAAAAGCCAGACAAAGTTGTAAACTACCTTGAACGTTTATGTTGTTTTTGGAAGATCTGCACGACGTGTCACACACCGCATCACCCTTGTCAACTCAGTAACCTTGCAGCTAAATACCTACCCTTTTTTCGAATATAGCCATAATTTTATGTTGTCAGTTTTAAGTTTCATTTACAACTGGGTCCATTTCATTCACCCCCGCCCCTCTCCCACCCCACACACACCCATGTTTCTACGTACTTCACTCATCTTGTATGTCTTTGTTAAAGCTTTAAAACTATAGACTCGGCTGTAAAAAGACACATAACGCGCTAAATAACAACATGTCACGCAGATATTGGAGTAGAAACATCCAACGTATAGGGGACATTGTACAGTGAATAGCTCGAACGAACTGAACTATCAAGTCATTGTCGTTTTGCTACACAGTATTGAGCTTGACACGTGTTTGGTTTTACATGTGATCTCCAGTACCGACTCCGATGTATTCGCTTTGATCGTCGAGTCTTTCATCTATGTCCGTAGATTGAGAAAAACAAGACACGCTTTGGTCAGTCGAGGGCAAACACATTGGCTGTGGGATAGTCTCCAACAGTCAGTGCTGGTACAGTTCAGAGAATCAGACAACCTTCACAGACACAATGTTTTATAGCCTCTATCTGAGTACCCGATGACACACACATACGAACACACACGCACGCACGTACACACACGCACGCGCACGCACGCACGCGCGCACACGCACACGCACACACACACACACAGAAAACAGTCACAACTATACGTTTCGCTGTTCTTGTTTTGGAACATGTGAGTTGAAATACTATGATCAGAGCTATACAACTTGATAATGGACCACCATACCTGTACTAGTAATCCATCGAGGTGTGGCATGACTATCAAGTATCATACATACGGAGTCCTGTCATCCTAAGAAGTAAGCTAATACTGCAGGTCTATGATCCGTTACATTCCACGTACACAACATACAAGTAAATGAGTGTTAAAACAAGACAATAGAACAACACTAGATAGTACAAATACGAATAGTACGAATGTTTTTTGGCCTTACTCGTTAAACATTTTTTATATCATTTGTTAAACGTAAAAACAACGACTACACGTAATTTGTTTACGCAAGTGTGTCTTTAATGTTTTTGACAGACATCTTAAATACAACCGTACAGTGGCAAACATAATGTGTCTAAACTGGTTTGCACTATTTTGTTCAAACTATTGAACAGTGCCTAGGTGATTGAACATGTCATGGATGCCAATTTATACTATGTTTGATGTGTAAGCTTTATGAATAGTAACCCCGCTAACAGTCAATATTCACCTACACTTCGAAAGAAGAAGCATTTTGCTTATCACTTAAACTAAAATAAACATATAGGAAATGTATTAATATTTGTTAATTCTCCTACAAAGCAGCACATTCAAATTCATGTGCCAACATAACATAGGCAACATAATAAGGACACAGATGCCAACATAACATGGGCAACATAATAAGGACACATATGCCAACATAACATGGGCAACATAATAAGGACACAGATGCCACCATAACATGGGCAACAAAATAAGGACACAGATGCCAACATAACATGGGCAACATAATAAGGACACAGATGTCAACATAACATGGGCAACATAATAAGGACATAGATGCCAACATAACATGGGCAACTTAATAAGGACACAGATGCCAACATAACATGGGCACCATAATAAGGATACAGATGCCAACATAACATGAGCTAGTGTTAGATAGTTAAACTTTATCAGGAGTCAATTCAGATTATATTATAAGTTTAATTAACTGGTTAATAAGCAATTGCAGAATACACATCTTGGCAGAAACAAACGTACACTGCCTAAACTGTTTTCAATTTCATCGTTTGGATGTTGATGCCTTCGGGACACACCCCTTTGTTAAAAAGATGAGAGACTACCATCTAGTTATACCAAAATACAACCACGTGGAACAAAGCTTGTGATTGGGTATACACTATTGGATAATGACGTAGTATGGCAAACCTCAACGTCACCGGCTGTGTCAACTCTCGACCTTTAGCTACACACTCACTGTTGTAGACGAATAATCTTTATTGAGTCTGTTTACGCTAAGCATATTTCAAAACAATAGCTAAAAAGAAGAGCCGAAGGAGAGAGATATATTGTAAACATGATCAAAAACACCAGTGGTATAATAAAACATCACGCCATCATAAATTCCCTCCACAGGATATTAAACTCGACACTAGAATAATAGTTCATAAGTAGAGGAATAATTAAAGTTCTGGGAGTCTGCTTAGGAAAGCATTACCCATTACAGTATAAAACAGTAAATACGTATATTAAAAGAATATCATACACTGCATTTACGTTAGCTTTATTTTCCTTGTATTCTCTTTATTATACCTGTGTTCTGACATGTTAAACAACAACAACAACAACAACATGTTTAGGTAAGGTGCTTTCCAAAGAAAAACCTGATAATAATTCACACCACTAGCACATGTCAAGGTTGTATTGAAACTCTCAGTAACTCACAACTACAAGGTTTTGTATTACAACAAGGCATGTATAACATGAACCATATTTGCATACACCCATTACTTAGTACCGGTTGGTTCCAGGAACGGGTTCTAGCGTGATTTCACAAATAAAACTGATTTGAAGGCCTTTGGAAGATTGACTTGAATGCCAAATAAGCACACTCGTTAAACATCGCCAAAAAACAAACTACACTTATAATTATGTCGTCTGTGGTTTTTTACAACACTATGTTTCCGTACCGTGATATGTTGAAAGTCTTATCCATGGACGCCCATGTACACCTCTTTACCAACGCTTGTATACTGGTGAGCCGAAGTTGTCTTGGAATAGCGCTGCCTAACTACCTCGGATGTTTCCGTTAAAGCACAATTATCCCGTAACATACATGATTGTGTCCTATAGGGTTAGGGTTAGGGAAAATCGAAATAAACTATGGTCACGTTATACCGGTCGTGACATTAACTCGTCCATCGATACGTCCCCATGGAGGTCACCGGACACTTTGACGTATACTGACTGTCAGTACGCACTCACACACTCACACACACATATATACAATACAGGGTGAGACTAGTACTATTAACACTAGTGTACAAGTTATCGGACATCAATCGTGTTTAAGCATTGTATAAGAGACACATATAAATTATCGTGTATTGTGTCCTTGATTACTGAGAACCGGAAGTAGACAATGTTCTTTTCTTTCAATGGACGCTCTTTCCTGATGCGATAAGAAATTAGTGTTCAAGTACCGGTTTCATATGAAAGAGAATAATAAGGCGTGGTTAATGCATAGGGGTAGTTGATTTTGTGACATAACATATCTTATTACCACGCTTCCGTCTTATATAATACAATCACTCCTTTCATTACTCGCTTTGTTGCATCTGATTGTGTTTCTAATTGTATATCGAATACGTACCTAGAGTTGTAGCATTCTGAGTGTAATGGTACAGGCAAACATCGGAAACCATGATTTGGCCATCATACACCACAACTTACCATTTTACCAAACCGTGAAGTGGCCAAAGGCTCGTGACTACGGAAGACGAAAAGAGAAGGCAAATAGTAGTATCATTTCATCGTTATATAGTCAAAATATGATTTGTTTAGTCTTCTATTGTAACAATTTAATAATACTAACAATACTAACAATACTAACACAAATACTTATAAAGTACATGCTCAAGTAAAATATACTTGAGATTTTTTATTATGACGTCAGAAAAATAAACCTTGGTTAGAACTGCTTTATGGTAAACAACTCTTTCGGGTATGTCCTCCATGTAAGTTGACTAACCGTAGTTTCTGAGCGAATGAGTGTTTAAAACAGCTGGTGGTGATGTACCTGACAACGTTCCAATAGCTGGCCAAGACAGCTTAGGAGGGAAACTGGGCGATAGTTAAAAGGTTTCGAAGGATCTGACTCCTTGAAAATAGGACAGACATTTGCTATTTTCCATGGTAACGGAAATGATTTGTTTATGTCTGATATTTCACGGAGACTAGTTCAGAAAAGGTTGGGAATTTTCTTTTCAGAGTTGATACATTCACTATAATGATTAGATTTTGCTATGTGTACAGGGTCTTTTACTTTTCTACGATATTATTTATAAGCAGAGGGATTGTATTTGCCTTTTTACTCGTTTTCGTTTTAAAGGAGCATGGACTTGTAGAACAGAAGAAAACATTTCAATAAACAACTCAGTACATTTATCAACATCATTGCTTGAATAGATTGTAGACCAATATTAACCTAGTATATCATTTACAAAGACTTCTTCATCGAAATGTTTAACTGTTTTGTATAAGATATAGTTATGTTGATGCTTTTTGAGCAGGTTCCGGTTGTATTTTCTGGCAATAGCGACACGTTAGTGGTCACTTATAGCATGAGAAGGAACATTTACTTATCCTATAAAATCAGGGCGATTTGTGTTACTGGTTGTTATTATTGGTTGTTTTACAAGCTGTGTAAAGTTCATTGAATCCATTAGATGCATCCAATTATTTGTGCTATGACTTGATTTATAAATATCAAAGTTATCCTCACGAATGATGATAATGTCTTTGTTTTCATTAAACGATTTGTCAAGGCTACCTTAGAAGAGATCCAGCCATACTACTTTAGATGATAGTGGTCTATATGTATAACAAAGTAAAAGAGGTTTTGAGTTCGAAAGTTTGAGTTCTAACCATAATGACTCTAAAGATTCTAGTTCAAGATCATGTCTGTGATAAGAATTTATATTGTCTTTAATATAGATGAGTAAGCCATGTTCACATTCATGTTGTAATTTCTGTTTCTTGGCATGTAGCGGTATGTATCGCTGGTGTATGGTTGTTTCTTGGCATGTAGCGGTATGTATCGCTGGTGTATGGTTGTCTCTTGGCATGTAGCGGTATGTCTCGCTGGTATATGGTTGTTTCTTGGCATGTAGCGGAAAGTATCGCTGCTGTACGGTTGTTTCTTGGCATGTAGCGGTATGTATCGCTGGTGTACGGTTGTTTCTTGGTATGTAGCGGTATGTATCGCTGGTGAACGGTTGTTTCTTGGCATGTACGGTATGTATCGCTGGTGTACGGTTGTTTCTTGGCATGTAGCGGTATGTCTCGCTGATGTACGGTTGTTTCTTGGCATGTAGAGGTATGTCTCGCTGGTGTATGGTTGTTTCTTGGCATTTAGCGGTTTGTATCGCTGATGTACGGTTGTTTCTTGGCATGTAGCGGTATGTATCGCTAGTGTACGGTTGTTTCTTGGCATGTATCGGTATGGTTGTTTCTTGGCATTTAGCGGTATGTATCGCTGATGTACGGTTGGTTCTTGGCATGTAGCGGTGTGTATCGCTGGTGTATGGTTGTCTATTGGCATGTAGCGGTATGTATCGCTGATGTACGGTTGTTTCTTGGCATGTAGCGGTATGTATCGCTGGTGTATGGTTGTCTCTTGGCATGTAGCGGTATGTCTCGCTGGTATATGGTTACCTCCATTGACCCCTTGGATAGCTCATACTCCGCCCTTACTATCTCCCGTGATAGAAATTTGCAACAGTATCGATGACTTGAGTCCGATGACCCTTATCTCTCAATGTTGTGTTTTGGTCAGTGTTGTTCTTTGTTTGATTGTCAGTGAGTTTAATTGGTAAATTCAATACTTTATGTATAGTCTTTCTGATTTGTTATTAATATTAAATCATCAGACTACTATTTTCATACCCGAAATCGCGATTCAACATGATTTTTTATTAAATGTTCACGCTCATAGGTTGTCAGTCTGTATTTACAATAATTATAATTTGTTGTGTCAAGAGTTCCAGTAATGTGTAGGGTTGTGATTATTTGGGTTGATGTTGAATATTAATGTTATTCGTTTTTAATGGTTCTCGTTCTCATTTGTGTGCAAAGTGTATACCCACGTGAAACAACAATGCGGACTACATTATATATGGGAACACAGAAACCATACCACTTTCTCTAAGTCAACTGATGAATTGTTTGTCAGCCATTATGAGTGTACATTGCATCCATGTTGGAAAGGAAACGTCAAGACACTTACCGAAACGGACACACATATTTATAGCTACATTGATCAATTGATGGTATCAGCAGGCAATCAACACTTTCCTTCATGTTATACCTAAACACCATTTGGTAACCAACAGTCTTTCTATACTCACTTTTTAAGATAACCCGTTCGAATAACGTTTTGTTTGAGCATGCAAAACTCAAATATGTACTGACTTGCCAGTAGGTACATATGTAATCAAGGGCAATATCTGTATAAAAGTATTCAAATTAGTCTACAATTATATGCGTTGGCTGCAACATACATTTGAACACGTAGACATTCAACCATTTAACGAAAATCCACTGATTCGTATGGAAGTATACTACTCTACAAATATGGAAATAGTCACTTTTATGGAGATCTATTCTTGTTAAGTTAAGCCCACACTGTTTTACCAATGGTGCGCATCAATGGTGTGCCTCCAACCACTTTGTCTACAAACTAATCCTAACATACTCCTACACATTGGCTGCCGTATTAGTATGTTAAATATACATTTCCAGAAATAGTCCGATACTCGCCATATCACAATTCATTAATTCTTGGTGCCCGGTATCCTGATTTCTCATCGTTGGCTCATGTATGCATTCACCGTTGCTTCATGATTTAAAAGCGTGGAACCAGTTCATACATATTGGTAGAGGAGTGAAAGTCGGCACCGTACACGTACTACTGCGCTTTGTATCGCATTGTATCTCCTCTATAGTGAAACGCCTTTGCTTCAACAGACTATAAATTCAGCAACTATCGGCACTGTCGAAACGGTCAAAAGAGTCGTCAACATTTGTTAATTTAAGAAACGTTAGTGCTTTAGCTTGTTTTGTAGGAAGCATTTCATTTATCTATTCAGATTATACGTAGTATGTGTTATCAATAACACTACGTGAAATAGACAGCTTTGACAACACTTTTCTTCTATTTATAATTTGATAGAAGATATAACAAATCAGAACAGCTTAAACTTTATTTTAATGAAAAGGAGAAAACTTTAGTTGGTTGTGAACTCGTAAAAGACGGATAGAACGCTTGATCTACTTGTGTCATATAATCTTTATAGTATTCCTCAACCGGTGGTTATAACATTTGAACTAAGGTAAGTGATTTAGTGTTTAAACTTTACTGGATATGTGTGTACCTGTTTGGAAAGAAAATGTTTAAGTGCAATGTTAATCATAATACTTGCTAGGCAGCTTTTAAATGAGTCGCTAAGTGCTGTTCTTATAAATACAACTGATGTGTATGTGTATTATAGGTATAGGTAAACTATATTCTGCTTTTAACATTCATTATAAATTTGTTTGAAATATGTATAATTCTGCAAATAATATTTTGTAATAAACTTATGCCGGATTAAATTATTATGAAATACAGCCCTGATTTCAAACCCGATTTGTTTATAATACACGTGGGTATGACTAGCGTGTATACGTGTATTGTTAGTGTATGTATTTTTTACTAGGTACTATCCACCAGTTTCCTTGTCTAGTTTGCAACACACATACCTATATGTGAATATTATATATATATTTAAGTATTTTATGTAGCCGGGTTTTACAATAGTAATTTACTGAAAAGTTAATAAAGTAAATCACACCAACCACGCAAGAATCATCTATACAACTAAGACAGACCAGTCCCAATTAGTGTAATGGTGAAGTGTGGATCGCTTGATAAAGAATTCTCTTAAACACGACTGAGTGAAACATATCTCAAAAATGAGGTATCAACACTCGGTTTAATGTTTTGTTAGACGTTAAAAAATAATGCATCAATTTTCAAGGGAATCTGTGTTTCATTTGTATGTAGGGCATTACAATCTGACCAATAAACTATTACATAACCTGATATAACGCTGATAAATATTGCTTTTGTCATGTTTTCAATAGCAAATTTTACAACGTTATAACGGGGCAAATCAAACACACCGTGTCAACTAAAGTCAAAAAGTGTCACTCAACTAAACTTTACCTTATAGTTTTCGATTTACTTCGTCACTATCTAACTACTAAATGGAGATATTAAAGTCATTTTCACAATAGTTAAAATTCATTAGACGTCGATTAGAACTAGGATACAACCTTTATACATGACTGAATGCCCGGTATTTTCGAACGAGAACCAATTCTTCGGAACGATAAAAAAGGCAAATACTTTAATATCTTCAAACAACTCGTATTAGACATTACTTAGACTCACAAATAGTAGCATCTGTCTTAGGCGAAATGGAACTTATAGTGTGTAGGTTATCTGGAGTGGAGTCGCTTAAAACTCATGTATTTGATATTTTGCAAGTCACTGTCATAAGTCCAACATATATATGACAATGACTTGCATAATTACACTTACATTGTAATATTTCATGAAATGTGTACAAAACATGGATATATATTGTAATATACCTACGTATAATAAAATAGGAAGATATATTTGAAGATAAAGACAGAACTGAGGTATTAATTAATATGATTGGAGTTTTGACCCTATTGTTATTATCTAGCTAAGAACAATAGTTTTAGTATTGATTGCAAACAATGAGTTCTTCCAGAAAACAAGTAAATATAATAACTGTAAATATATATCATACGAGCTAGGATTTAATTACATGTAATCCATGTTTTTATTTTTCAGTGTTGTGATGTACATATGTTTTTTATGACACAAGCTGCGTGTATGGCAATGCAATGTATAGTCAATAACACGCAGATTAAGTTTCTACTATTTATCACCCTACACCACTGATCGAAAGTGCGGTTGTGTCAAGTCATATATCGCCCGAGTTGGACACGAAAAAAACAACAACATGTTCCAAAAAAACGTTACTCACTAAGAGATAGTAAGCTAAAAAACAAAAGATTCCAAGAGCTCTTTTCCAAATCTGAAAGTGTCAAAACGCTGACCGAGCTTATACGCACATCAGTACACCAATTATGTTACGCTAACATTATTAGTTCATAGGTTCTCTCCTTTGTATACGCATCTGAGATTTTGAGATAGTTATAACGAGTACACTGAAATAGAGAATTCATCTTTTTTTTGTAAACATATTTTGATACTTTGTAAAAATACACGTTACGCAGGTGAATACAGATACTCGGGAACCAGTTTACGTTTCTAGTTATATTCGGGTGGTTTAAAACTGGTGACTCACTCTTAACATAGATAAGAATATATTGAAACAGGTTGATCTACAATAAGCTGTTTATCTACAAGGTATACAATAATACAATACTTAGTGTTAAACAAGTTCCACCGTTATTCTAGCATGGCTTATACTCATTGATAAAAGTCATGTTTTAGATTGTTATAACCATTTAAATAAGGATATTCATGAATAATTGCTTTGTGTTTTTCAGAATATATTTCTTTCCGATTTTGATATTTCCTCTGATGGCCATGTATTGTATTGTATGATCATGCATACTATGTGTGTTGTATGTTTTTATTTATCATG
>ENA-OREC01000429-OREC01000429.1-marine-metagenome-genome-assembly--contig:-NODE-429-length-16057-cov-11.627660_pt1 | contig 16057 bp, 7 predicted proteins | sample MGYA00248626_ERZ508543 | MGnify/ENA primary metagenome ERZ508543 (study PRJEB26211, sample SAMN05518279) | marine metagenome | isolation source: Puget Sound, Washington, USA | host: Bankia setacea...
CACCTGTGATTGTATGTATGTACCACATGGGTCTATGATCTTCTGGTTGTAAAATAAATAAACTTGTCAAACTTGTCTATTATGTTCTTTTCCAATGAGAAGTGACATTCAAGCAGGTCTAATCATAATAGGAATAATGGGCCTTCAAACAGATTTGGTTTAGAGGACATGTATACATATCGTGCAGGCTATACATCTTTAACAAACTCTGTTTACTAGCAAATTGTGGTTGAAAGTACTATTGGTCAGCAAGTGGGCACTGTAGCTAGCAGAGAACGGTTATCATACTTGGGTGTAATACAGTATAGAACATAGCATATTTATAAGCAGTTAAGGTAATGACATGCTGTAAAATCGGCAATTTATTGTTTAGAAAATCAGTCACCCAACCCACCCAAATATGGACGTATTCAATATTTGAGCAAATTTTAAGAAATCTCATATTTCACATCCAAAAAGGCAGAATTCTGCGTCTCCGAGAACTTTCATCCATTATTTTTATTTTAACAATATTTCTCATGACAACCAAATATTTTTGTCAAGCCCTATGGGATCCCACATAGTTGACAGGCAACCATACCATGTAAAGGAAAATGAAACCATATCTATTCTCTTACCCTGACTTGAAAGCTACATGATCCTTCGCGAACTTTCTTTTCATCTTCTTGCCATTGATGTGGCTTTGAACACTCTGGAACTTTGTCTTTCTTTTTTTTGCGAAAGCTTAGGCGGCGTTTAAGCCCTTCCATAGGCATGATTAAATCCTTTGAATAGAATTCTCAATTCTCTGAAAAGCAAAAAAAATAACTGTCATTTAAACTTTAAAGCTAAATCAATTAAAAAAGTAAACAAAAATGAAATTTCTGGCCTTACAATTTAAATCAAAATGATTATGTTGCTGCAAAACGTTTTATTTTCATTCACAACAAATTCTCAAACTGCTTTAAATGTAAAATATAGATATCAACATGCTCAAAAGCTGTTACCCACTTATAAATATTACAAAACCAAGCATTCTGAAATGAACCAACGTAGTAAACATTCAGAAAGCAAATGAAGAACATGTCAAACGCTTATTTACATAATTACTAAATTGGGAACTATACATGTATAATCATTTTAAATGTATCGGTTCTTTCCTGTAAGACATGTGTGTGGAACTCATGACAAAGCATAATCAAAAGAAGGGACAAAATTTGCTCAAGTTATTCTAAATTTAGGAGTTCCAAGCCTCATTGAAATTGTTGATGACAGTGCAATGGATTATTCAAAATGTGTCCATTACTCTAATGTACCCAGTGCAAAATTCTACGGTAATTTTAAATTTTTGGGACACAACTTCAATAAACAATTAGACAACATGACATGCGTTGGTTTACATTTCAAACCAGAAACACTGATTTTGAACAAGCTTCCTCAAGTTCCTGTATTTTTAAAGTCCACACATTTTTACACAATATGTTATTTATGCTTGCTGGTATTAAGAAAGGTTAACAAATTGTATACTTCAGTAACTTGCCTTTTGTGTCTTGATTACCAACTAGCTTTAAAACTTGGAATTATGGACATAAATCAATTGGGTTACCAGATTTACAAAATCCTACCAAAGACTCAAATTAAAAACTGAAATCCCCTCCAATTAACTGAAACAAGACTTTTTGGAGACCACTTTCTAGTTCAATATTACACATATCAGAAACAGCTATGAAATGTATAGTACAAACGTATCTAGTCATTAATACTGTTTATACCTAGTTTTGGCAGCCAATTTGGTTAATTGGCATATATGATTTATATCTGAGTAATTATGGAACAACTACATTTCAAACTCATTATGAAATTTATTTGCACTTTTATTGTTTGAAGATCAAATAAAGTTAACTTAAATAACGTAAACAATCTGACTGTTGAAAAATCTCTATTTTTGTAATATCCTGATTGGTATACATAATTATCATATGAAATAATTGAAAACCGATCATTTAAAACTAAATTATTGACTGTGTAAAACTTCCAAAAATAAAATAGCCATTGTCTATAGTTCTATATTAATTTTAGTATAACATGATCAAGTGAATTATTAATTAAAAAAACAAGGTTTCAAGGATTATTATTGGTTATTTTCCCTATATTATCATTGGTACAAGTTATATTTTATTTCACTTGAAGCAACTAGGCTGGCTACAACTAGACATTTATGTTATTCTTTGTCTGGATAGGTTGTATGCTTTGTCTGACATCATGGTATGCACCAGACAATGTTACTGTGCATTAGCACCGTGAGAGTAACTAAGACAAGTAAAAAGATGATACACACGACATGTTCACAACAAAATTATACTGTACCATGTTGAACTTTTATTATGTATTATTTTTTCTATTTTCATGATTTGTCACCAAACAGAATTGTTTAGCTTGACATTGGATAGAAAACTTTCTTCGAATTGTTACAGATGTCCTATTAAAGAAACCTCTACCTTCGAAACTGAATGAAAAATAGTAGACCAAATAAAATGGGCCAACATTCACAATAAACACGGTGTGAATCTAGGATGTTTCAACGGACCCTTAGTATGTTGGGGTCCAAAGAATAACTTTACAGCTGTGTACAATGTGGTAAAGGACGATCAAATACAGTATTTACTTGCGTTGTTACGATTTACGTCACACTCACCTGAAATTAAAGTTTGAAAATGTCAACTTGTCAAATCCACGGAATGTGAAAAATGAAGGGACATAATTTGACGTCAAAGTCGAAGAAACTAGTTCGCTTTCGTAAAACTGAAGCCGCGCTCATAAGATAAACTGGTCATTTATTCATTTGCCCGAACCTCGCTACAAGGCATGATACAGAGTCCTTAAAACACTTAAAACTTCAGATTTCCATGTCAAAAACAACATTCAACATGGCAGGTACTCGATTATTAGGTGCGCATGCGCAATAATCAGAAATTCGCTAACCCCGCCTTCTATTGTGAATGTGTAAATATAACTATCCGTACAAACAGCAAAAAGACAACTCTCAGCTAAGATTTACAAGTGCCTAAAATTGCGTTCGCTTCAAACACCTCCATGATATTTTCTTAGAATTTAATAAAAACATTCCAATTTAGCTCGACTAAATATATTTCAAAAGGTTACACAGCAACATGATTTGTTATTGTATTGTTAAACATAAATTATTAATTTTAAAAATACGTTAATTTTATATAATTATATCTATAAATCAATCAAGACAAAACGTTTTGAACAATTTGAAGGTGGTTAAAATAGATATTGTACCATTACACGCATACCTATTTGGAGCGGTCCTATAGCTACTCGATTAAAGTTTAGGTAAGCCAGTCCAATATTTAGCCATAGTCGATCTAATAATGATTTATAGAAAAGGATCGACAACTCTGTGTCATATTACAGACAGTCTAAAATCGGAAACAAAACCGAAAGCAGCAGCTAATGAAAATTACACTACGGCATCGATAAAGCTAGGAGACCCGTAAGACTTTTTATTTATGTATTTTATGTCGTCATTTCTTGCTAACTAATACTTAACTAGCTCATGTTATAGATAATTCGTTATATAGACACAAGTTTTAAGAAGTAAATTTAAGACTCTGGCTGGAAACATTCACATACAGTCGGAGTACATTTTTAGTATCATTTGTACTATACGCGGGTAGCCTGTTTTATCATAAACTGTATATGTTTGGCGACTCAAACGTTGAGCTATTAAGTAAATATATACACTTGTTTTAAAACACACTCTGACTCGTGGCAAAAATTTCTAGATTCATTCGTCTAGATCTATTTCATTTTTAAACTTTACGACATTTCAGCTGTGGTGATTCATGTTTTTTGGTTTAGTATCATTTGAAACAAGTATATCTTGATACATACATATCTTTTTGGCAAATACTATTGTCTGAGCGAGTAATTTGTTGTATACAAACATTGGCCAGACACTCGTGAATTCATTACAAGGACTGTTGAATTGTGAAATAGGTGGATTAGATTGTCATGTTATTACAACAGAGTATAGAACACGTGTACTAGTCTATTGTATACACACGTAACACCTATTTTGGAATGCATTTGTCCGTGTGATTTATTCCGTACGTTCAGGTCAACATTCGTCTACAATACCAAGTAAAACAGGGCGAACTGGGTGATATTTTGGAAACTATTATTAAATAGAGGGCGCATTGTATACATGTAAATTTTATATACCGTACTTTCGTTTTCGAGAAATGGTAAGATTCGTATTTAACCGTGTTTTCGGAAAAAGGGCAAGACACAAATTAACTAGGCCACGATCGATATTGTAGAATAATCAATACGTAAATGTGTACATGTATTTGTATTAAAACACAGGTGTATGCTTGAAGATACATGTAGTTGGATATATACAGGTATTACATCAATAGTGTTAGATCTACCGATTATACTATGTTCCATGGCTCTCAACAAATATTGCGTAATGGGTGAGACAAAGTACTGTCTGTTGTCTGTTTTTATAAGACGTAGAGCTTATACTGTACACTAATTTTAATCCTTGCTTAGTCAATACCATGGATATCGGATCAAATCTTGAACATCAAAATAAAAGTTGGATTATCGGTGTACGTGTAGCATAAAGTTAGACTTCTATACTTGTATTAAAGGCAGCTAGCAGCGATGTATGTCCAAATTAAGCTTTTTTTTACTTCTAATGTATAATGTTTTTGTAGTACGTGTAGTATGCACAACCTAACAACCCGAACTACATTGTGTAAATGCAGTGCTTAATTCAAAAGGGTAGATTAGGTTATAGCACGACAGTAGCTCTATTCCTGTCAAAGTTAGTGTGAACGCACGACTTACCTACTAGTGTACCCGTCCGGTCATGTTGGATTCAGCCGCACAACAAAACTACTTTTTATTTTAATGCATATTCTAAAACGGTCCCGTGATTTTTTACTATGCACAAAGAAGGAAACGAACTTTGTACTATTTATCAGTTAATAAATGCTATATAATAATAATCAGCGCATTATATATAGGCACACTCGGTCTTGTCGTCTTAGAATCGAAATAAAGCATCGGTACATGTGTTTTATCGTATAATAAAATATCCGTACTCGTTCCGGTGCTAGCGCACTCGTGCTTTAATTCATACGCACCCGAACTCGTACCTATATTTTATTATGCGATATAACTCGAGTATCGATGTTTTATTTCTTAGATATATTGTAATATATATTTAGATATCACGAATGAAACAAATCACCATTCAAGTTAAGCATTCATTATTGTTCAGATAAAACAAATATCTACATAAGGGGTTTTTAATTAATCAATACATGACATATCCCCATATTTAACAACTGTATCGATGCCTAGCATGAGGAATACACGATTAGCCAAATCAATATATATTCAGTGGGCTGTTGTTTTGTACATGGGCTTACGAGGTGTTATAAAAAATACGTGGACGTTTAAAATCGTTGCATGTGAAAACTTATTTCTACAATGTAATGAAATTATGTCTTATTAAACTGACAAATAACCGTTTAATAGTCAATCGGAAATCAGACGAGTAGCTGCGTACAAATTGTCTACAGAAATGAACGTTTTAAAATGTTCAAATCTGCAATAAAAACTTGACCTATGGTAGGGGTAGATCTAGAGCCAGTTTAAAGCAACCGAACTAAATTAATGGATTTTATTTCTGATGATGACTTTGTTGGTTATCTTCCATGACATTGGACATCAGGAGAATCTCTTAGAGATCGGTTCATTCAAACGCTGACCGAAATGAGTATTGTTATACAACTATTTGTCATGAGTATAGTAGGGTTTCAGGAGTAAAGGGCATGGTTAAGGAGCATATGTAGAGGTGGGGTGGGTCATGGTGTAGTGCTATAAGTAAAATATGATTTTCAAAATGACATGTTCGATCTCAAATACAGTCAAATACATTGCGAAAGTTGTAAAAGCATTACTCTAACATAATCCCCTTTTTGTCTATATAAACACAGAACAAAACTATACATCTGGCTGTTCTTTCTTACTCCTACGTAAAGAAGTCGATATAAATATATTGAAACAAAAAATGTAGATATATCTCTGATACGATATAGATAAATTATAATACACATTTATATTTAATTCAATTAAAAAAATAAAAATGTTTCAATCCGAAAAAAGGGGAAAAACTCATCAACTATAATTTCGCCTAGCTTTCAAATATTCAGAAAATGAAAATACCTCTTTATTTATTGTTCATATTTGAGTTATATTCTTAGTGAATATCTGTTTTCAACAACGATACGGCGACAGGGTGTACGATGTCACAGCCACCGTTCACTGGTAGGGGAAACGTTTTACAACCACAAACTTCCCAGGAAACAGGCATAGAATGCGGCGTCTGTAACGAAAACTACACGACCGAAGGAATGTATGTGCCGAAGGTATTAACGTGCGGCCATACTGTGTGTAAAACTTGCTGCTGCAAGTTGCGCGAACAAGGGCGGAATGGTTATTTGAAGTGTCCTTTTGACAGAATTGAATCGAGGGTATATGGTGAGTATTTCTTTAATAATAGTTTATGCAAATGGGTGAAATTCGAACATTAAAGATGGACTTTCGCTCAAAATATTTTTTATATAAAGAGTTAGTCTTAATTCAAAATATTTTTTATATAAAGAGTTAGTCTTAAAAAAGATTTTTAGTACTTGCCGGCAATTTGAAAGTAGGTAAACCAAGGTTGTGTTGTTTTTTCTTCAAAACTCAACACAGATTCCTTTATTAGAAGCATTTATCACAATACATGTGTGCTTATACCTTAATTTTTTATTTTAAAGAAATTCATTAATTGGGAACGAAAGAGCAACTTTAAGTATCACTAAGTAAATCTATCTACATGACTCAACATACAAATACACATGTACTCACTTATTCTGTTCTCATACAGGTCACTCACTGTGTTTTGTTGTGTGTCCATACTAAGTCCAACTTGGATAAAACACGTGTAGCAATACAGTCCGGTACATGTAGAAGTATCGTATATTATCATTTCGTATTTTAGATGCTGATTCAATGAAAAATAACTTCTCGCTAATCGAACTGATTGGAAAGATACCTTCATCGAGCACGGTAAGCTTTCCCACCCTCATTACATTCAGACGTATAATCAACTCTTGCATAGGTACTAGTAATGTATGCGTATTATTGTTGTGCTTGGGCGTGTTTTAGAGCGTATTGAGTAAATACTATATATTTAAAGATCTCCCTTTAAACAATTAAGTACCACATGTAGAAGCATTCAATACAGTTCTTTACACATTTATAAGTAAGCCGGAAAAAGGGTTATCACAAGAAATATCGGAATGGTATTAAAATGTACAATGCTCGTCTTTATTTTAACTTATAGTTCGCCCTTCTGATAGTTACACCAACGTTTTTACCAATCACTTTAAACAATATAGTCTTGGAGCTCTGAAGTTTGCACCCATGCTCATACCATTAATATTATTATCTCGTTTATCTTTATTTGTCGACTGCTTACGCTATAATATACTCAGTTTATCACTCGTTTGATATTCTTTCCACATTTAGGTTCGCGAGTTGGAACAAACAGTTAAAAGGTGAGTATCAGATAGGTCAAGTTTCACTAAAGGTTATATTGTTACATTTGATAGTTTGTATTAATTTAGTTTAGTTCAATTGTGAAACAAGCCAATTTTGCTTATGTAAATCACGCTCAAATCCGTTCCTGGAACAAACCAGTACTGAGCAATTAGGGTAAAGTTTCTTGCTCAAGGAAACAACTGGAGCCTTTGATGGGACTCGAACTGACGACTGACAGGTATCCACCGATCACGAGTAAGACGCGCTACCCACTGTGCCACGCCGCCTCTTAATAGACAACTAGATTCCTACTTGTTGTTTTTCGTAATTAAATATTAACACACATATCGCAGAAACTACCTCTTATTAGTTGTGTTTGCTGCCTGATCTTATCTACCACATTTATAAGACCTTTCCTCTAAGAACCAAAGTTGACTTCTTTTCGGTCTGTGAATCTACCTTTTATCGAGCACGCTTGCGGTGAGCTCGACATAGTCGCTTCAATGGCTGTTCGGTGTCTGTGCGTGCGTACATCCGTCCGTCCGGACTTTCTTGTCCAGGCCATAACTTTCGTATGTATGGAAGGATATTCAATTTACTTACCATAAATGTCCACACTTATGAGAAGATGCGCGTGTTCAATATTCTGGCCCGTGCCTCAAAAGTCAAGGTCACACTTAGAGGTTAAAGGGCATGTGCAAATATACCTTGTCCGGGCCATAACTTTTGTATGCATTAAAGGATTTTCAAATTACTTACCATAAGTGTCCACCATGTTGAGAAGATGTGTCGCGTTCAATATTCAGGCCCGTACATCAAAGGCCAAGTTCACACGTATAGGTTAAAGGCCATGGTCATATAGATGGACCTTGTCCGGTTCATAACTTTGTTAATTTGTGAAGGATTTTCAGATAACTACCATAAATGTCAACCATGTTGAGACGATGTGTCGCGTGCAATATTCAGGCCCGAACCGCAAACGTCAGGGTCACACTGAGAGGTAAACGGGAATGGGCATGTAGATGGATGGACCTTGTCTGGACCATAAGTTTCATTCTAAGGATTTTTTATTTAACTTACCATAAATGTTAACTGGTTGTGAAGCTCAAGTAAATCCGAAATAGACTGACAAGGCCTAAACTTTGACGATTGGCCGTTAAACCTAAATCAAACAAAACAAATGTTTCACGCAAAACATTTCCTCGTACTTCAAAAGGTGAATCGACTTATATATATATGTTGTACGTTACAGTCTATGCATGGATTGTTAATGACTTTTTCACGAGTACATGTGTATACACCAATATAAGGTGCACTGTCTTAGATAAAGGCTCTGGTTCAAAGGTCAGGGGATTAACTTAGAAAATACACAAACATGTTGTCATGATTAACTTGCATGTCGACGGGCTCGACATGTTGCCATAAGGCATCTGGTTTCCTTTTGGTTGTTCGATTTTGTTTGTTTGCTGTTTTTACATGTACGACGAGAAAATTAAGCGCTGGATGCCTGAAACAGCAATATATTTTAGTTGTATTTACTTTCTCCGCAATTATCGACATGACATTTTAGTTGTTCTTGCTTTTTCCGCAGTGTTACCAAAAGTCTCGTAAAACGTACAAAGGAACTGGATGAAGCCAATACAGTGGTAGACGAGTTAACGTCAGAAAACGAGAGCCTCAACTGTAAATTAAAAGACACAACAGAGGTAACAAGAAACTTAAAGCATTATACAACTTTGTAACACTCGTGAACACTCGTCCTAATGTCAATCACACTTCTCAATAGTGGCGATAATAGGATATGGCGACATCCCTTTTGGAAGTGCGTGTTAAAGTTGATCCAGAATATGCATGGACCGCACATGTTACGGTGTCAGTAATTAATTCTGACTGCTCAACCTGTGCGTTATGTCTTCTTCTTTAATACAACATGTAAAGTTACACCCTAATAACTCATGTAAGCATTCATGTGGTGCTGTTTAAAGATTACAAACTTGAGAACATGTACTATATTAATGATACTAACTGTTTGTATAGGTACATGAGTTAAGGGAGGGAGCGGTCAGTAGCTTGCAAAATGACCTCCACGTCATGCAACAACATTTTACCAATGTAAGTATACTTCCTTTTTTTCAAATACATAGTGTGTATATGTAGTACTTATATAGCACGAGACGGTGATCTGGTACAGGTCTACTCTATACTATACACTTAAACGAAGTTCTAATTGGCCACCTAGTTATTTTCATATTTTAGGAAAAGCTTTTGGAGAAAAGAACAAATAACCAAATATAAGTTTAATATAATTCATTGCTAATGTAAAACAAAACTTCATTGAAATTTGATCATGGGAACACACTTAACAGAGAGCATTAACATTGACACCCTTAAAACAAAAACTCCTATATCAATATAAGTCGTATTTAATTTCGTTTCAATACATTGTATGTCCACCTGCTGTGGCAATTACAGCACTGTACATTGTTGCCGATGATATAATGCATCTGTGAAGAAACTGTAGTATATAGAATGGCACATCTGATGAGTAACACGCGTGAGCTCCCTGAGATTTGGTTACACCGTCTTTGCACGCAGATTGCGCTTCAATATGTCCCACACGTGCTTTCTCGGATACTTTTTCCATACTTTGTGCAGGCCATTGGAGTGTTCGACGTTTGTTTGTTACAAGTATTATAACGTGTGTGCTTCTAGTCGCATAACGTGGTGTGTTTTCATATGCCAACATCATATTACGATTGAAACGGATATGAGGTAAAAGAACCGGCCGAATGACGTCATTTGGATGTCACGTCGCGTTCATGTTTCCTTGAATCCGTACAACCATTTGTTTGTGTAAACGTGGAAGCGCTTGTGTGCGTTCTGTTATGCTCATTCCATATTAAATATTTTTCATACAAGACAATCGACGAAGAATACTGTCCTACCAAACAAACGACAACTACTTTACCGTGCACGAGAAGCCCGAGCACATAGCTATTTTCGCATCTACCGTTCCTCACGGATGGTTTTGTACATAAAACACATGTATTATTTCTTTTAATCGATAGGTTGGTGTACATAATACAAAATACCCAACTTTTAGATGTATTGATTAAATATGTATGGCAAACTATCATATTGTATAAAGTGGCCAATTAGAAATTCGTTTAAATGTATAACATGGATTTCTCCAGCGTCAGGTAAACATAAACGCGGTATGCAATAAATCAAAAATAAAAATACAAACATAATAGAAAATACTTAAGCGCATTGTTTTCTAAGACTTTCTTGTGGTCACCAACTCGGAAAGGTGGATGCCTTCTTGGTACTTCTTATTCACATAAAGACGACACGAATAAAGTTAACGCGATAATGAGTTGGTTTAACTTGTAATCGTTCCAAAACAAATACATTTTTAACCAAAAGTTGTTAAATACACACCCTCTCCGTTTTAGTGTCAGTTTTATTTTGTTTGATTAAATTATATGGGTTGTTTGACTATACATGTACACAGTAGTTTTATCAGCTTAGAATTATGTCCAAACTGAATACACGTTTACAGCGATCCACTGATAAGGCGTGTGTATATGTGTATCATTTGGCAGTGTCGATCTGTTTATACATGTGCATTGTCATATTCCCATTTGCTTTTAATTTAAGTGTTGTTTAGTATTCAAGTGTTAGTGTGTATATTTCCAGCTTGTGGCGTTTAACTACTTCAAGGCGACCAAGCAGTGCGGGATCCTAGATAAATCCGATTCGGGGACTTCGTTTGACCAGTCTCAATACTTATTAAACCGTTCTATGGCAGCTATTCGTTTGAACTTGACAGATGGGAACATCGAAACTAATATAAGTAATATTGCTAGGTACAAAGGTATTCAGATACACAAAGCACAGCTACAAATTAGTGACCAAATCGGCAGAGGTTGCTATGGCGACGTATATTTTTCTAGCTTAAACGGAACTGTGGTAGCAGCCAAAGTGATGAGGGATGGATTGGTTTCTAAGCTAAGGACCTCTCTTGTTATGCAGGAGTTCAAGGAAATGTGTCAGCTTCGTCACCAGAACTTGGTTCAGTACATCAGTACGTATGTTGATGGCGACACAATTGGTGTTGTCATGGAGTATATGCAAATGAGCCTGTACGAAGCCACGTATTTGCGCGACGATATCTCATTCACTAACTCAGATAAGGTTCACATTATCAGACAAGTTTGTAATGGGCTGGAGTACCTTCACAATTCAAACCTTGCTCACTGTAATCTGAAAACCAAGAACGTATTGCTGCACCTCTCTGTAGGTAATGCACAGGTAAAATTGACGGATTTTGGACTTAGTCTTGTTGGTTATTCGGATGGAGAGAATTCTGAAATGTTACGGCATGTAAGTGTAAGTCGATTTTCAGCGCCCGAGGTAGTGCGTGGAGAGTTGTTAGTAATGGGTGACATGATGAAGGCCGACGTCTACTCAGCGGCGTTGATAGTCTACAGTATAGTGTTTGGTATCGAGCCATATACTGACAAGTCTATGAGCAAGGTCCGGCCTCTTATTCTGAACGGACACTTACCTGAAACCCCCGTGGGAAGAACCTTGGTGCCGGAGGTTTTGAAGGCTATGACAAGCGCTTTACACTACCACCCTGACCAGCGGCTCACCATGCCCGAAATGAACCAAGTCTTTGGCCGAATTCAGAACCCGTTTGTCAGATAATGATGACAGTGTGAATACACGTATCATCGCAGTGCTCATGTTTAAAACAAGCCATGGATACATACATGCACACTCCACGCAGAGTTACTTCCCTTACAGTATATATTCTTCTTGTTAGGGGAGATCACTGCGTAGGAGATTGGCATAATTATATGTATAAACGAATGATACCTTTGTTTAATTGATAAGTTATAAATAAAGTAAACTACGTGGAGTAGTATGAAACTAATGAGAAGTATCGCAAGTTATGAGTACCTGTTATGTAATGGTAGTGTGACTTTCCAATTTTGAAATCAAACTCATTCGTGCATGTTTTAGGCTTTATAAGAATAACCCTCTCTTATGTCAATACGTTGGTAGTCGTTAGTTGTCATTTTTGGATGCTAATCGTTGTGTTCAGAATATGGTTGTTTCTGGCTTTGGGTTAAATGTGAAGCAGCGGACGTACTCCAGTGGTGCTTGCGCCATGGAATATTATAGCTGTAGTCACTCGCTGCTCAGACAAGAGAAGTCATCTGAAGTTTGGTGCTGTGGTCAAATTGTTTAATAAAAGGTCGCTATATAGCTGGATATGTTCGTTGTGGTTCGTCGTTTTGATGTACAGTGTACTTTTCTTGAATACAGTTAACATGTGCGCAGCTAGAGAACTATTATAGGAGAGTTAGTGCGAGGTTGGCATGCCATAAATCAATTTAAGCCCTCATTGTTCATTAGGTCGTTTTGCTCCCGTTTGTTTAGTGTCCGTTCCAAGGCGGCACCTCTACTTTCCTCTTGCATATATTCTGCTAGCATATATCCGTTGTGTGTGCCTATTGTATCCGCCCGGTTGATTCAGTTATAATACTCACATTTTGGTCGTTTCTCGAAATTGGCTTTGTGCATTTAAATACACAGTTTAGATTATGTACGCTACCCCTGTTTGCTTGCTGGATTTGTACACAGTACTACAACGGCGAGGTCGGCCCGTCACAGTAGAAAAAACTCTTTGTAAAGCGTTTGGTATTGCATTCATTATAATGTTCATTTAGTTTGAAACTGCTTATACATATTAACTTGGATTATTCATGCAGTGGGATACATCAATAGTATTTGTGAATTCTGTGATAATCATTTCTGTGTATCATCTGTGCCATTATTTATTATACAGTTGTATTTACAAGCTGTAGAGTAGAATGAGATGTTGCACGAAAGGATCGCTGCAATTATCCATGTTGCATACGTGTGATTCATGACGTAGGGTATGACACTGTAGTACAATAATTGTTTCCGAATTTCTTCACACGATTACCATTCATTGATATCAGTTTGTATCGTTTAGCACGTATTTATCATAGTTTGTAAGATACACATTGTGTGGATAGAAAATACGACACGCGCAAGATCTATGTAAGTCTGTTTTATTCGTACGTTATCTCTAAAAGTAAAATATACAATCGTAGCTACAACAGTACATGTAAATAAAACGTGTATAACCAGCTACATATCGGTGTCCCTCTTTGTATCAGTACATGTGTATTGGCGATGTAAATGCAGATCCCTTGGTATTGGGAACGCCCAACTTGTTATACTAAAAGGGTGTGTATACATTGTATATATCTGACTGAGACCAGAGTTGCCTAAATAGATAGCGTTCATATTTAAACATACTCTTTGTTAGTTGTCCAATTTTAGACATCGTTTTATACTATTATGAACATATGTTATGTGAACAAATGTACGCACATTTAACTTCCAAAGCTTCTGATATGACCATGATTATCCCACTGCCAGGTTATAGAGGAGACTGTTGGTTACAAGAGAATTTGTATTGGGTGTTTAAACACGTTCAAGAACAACACACATACTGGGAATTAATTCGTGTACAATTAAATATATCAACGTATGTAAATGTATGTAAGTCACGAAGTAATTGCTTTTAATTTATGAAAATACACACATCGACATGTTTCATGAGCTTTCCGTTGCCTGCAGTACTTAACACAATGAAACAGTGTCCTACATAAAATGACAAGAATATACAAGTTATAGTAAATATCGAAAAAATTATGAAAATTCTAAGACTGAAAGCGTCTTTGTAATAGTATAGTATTATAATATTTACTCCATACTATTAGTTGTGTTTATTTTGTTTATCCCAGTCAGACCTCATTGCCCTATACGCCTTAAAAGAGGCCATGAACTTCTTTCCAGATGCCATCATTTGAGACGATGGACGTGCATATTTGCCCACACCGTGTACCAGTGGCTTAGGTCTCGGAATTGCCCCCATCGCACTAATTCGGGCATACGGTCGAGTGGTGTAGATATTAATCAACGTCCTTGTTCTTTGCAACAGCATCTCCTCGTGGTCTCTCTGCTCATTTGTCATATTTCTCCGCTTTCTCAATCGCCCTTTCATTGTCAACCTGTGCTTCATTTCTAGCTGTTGTGCGAGTTTTCTCGTCGGTAGACCCGTCTTTGATCGTATTAGTTTTGGTTGTTCAGTAGTTGAAGGCTGGATACCAGATGTTGATCGCTTAGTTGATAAACCAGCAATGGTAACACATTTCTCAGATGAATCAGAACGTCTAAGGGTCTTCAAGTTGTGACCTACAGACACGCATAACGGAGGTGGAGGGTCAGCTGTCTCGAGGGAAGATAGTCCAGATGAAGAAGTGCCAAAACGGATCTCTTGATCATCTGAACTGTTTGCCTCCACTTTACTAGATAAAAGAAACGTTGCCTCATTATGGGTATCGTTCTTTACACGCTTCACAATGCTTTTCTCGCTATCATGCATATTAACTCTGCTATGGACAGTTATTCTATCCACTCTTTTGTCACCATTAGCATGAGTAACAATGCCATCTAATGTATTTGTCGTTTGTGGAGAAATTTGCTCATGTTCTTGCCTTGTGTGTTTGGTTGTCGCTGCAAAAGGTGGAATCGGATCACACCAGTCAGAGCTGTCGCTACTTTCACTCTCCGCTTGGCGTTCGTCTCTCAGAACTAGAATGGTTTCGTTGGTTGGAAAGACACGATTACTATTGGAACTGTTTATACCATGAGGGTCCTCTTTACGGTATCTTTTGATAAGATGTTTTGCGATAGAGGTTGTAGAGGAGTCACTGTCTCTGTGGTCAATTTGGGCGTATTCAGTCCAACTCTTTTGAATCGCCATGGAAACTGTAAATATCGCTATGACAACACAAACACACGAGGCAACTGCAAGAAAAAACGACGCGTGTAAATTAGAACGGTTGAAATCCAGCGTGATGCCATTTTTCCCGTGAAAAGTGTGATCTTGCAGACTAAAGTAAACCACTCCTGATACGGCAAGGATACCTAAAGTTAGAAATACATAGAGAAAGCATTAATGATACATACAAGCTGGACTATTTCTGTTGTAAGAATGCACGAGGTGCAGAGGAGGGAGACAAAAAAACGGCAAACACCTTTACATTTGAATTTGTGAATTTTAATTTCACATTTGACCTTATTTCTAATGTAAAATAAGTCGTATAAGAGCACCCATCCAACACGATACTAGCCATGTAACTGAAGATATACTTGTAGATTTAAATATGGCTTACCCTTAAAGAATGATTAAAAACTAATATAGCATTTTCACATATCCAATGGTATGACGTTTTAAAAGGTGTGATTATTGTACATGTATTTCACGTTCTTGATAATATTGTGTGTTAAGGATATATACCTGCGATGACATCAGATCCAACTGCTAAAATGAGACTAA
>ENA-OREC01000430-OREC01000430.1-marine-metagenome-genome-assembly--contig:-NODE-430-length-16052-cov-14.334210_pt1 | contig 16052 bp, 9 predicted proteins | sample MGYA00248626_ERZ508543 | MGnify/ENA primary metagenome ERZ508543 (study PRJEB26211, sample SAMN05518279) | marine metagenome | isolation source: Puget Sound, Washington, USA | host: Bankia setacea...
ATAGTAGTAAATGTACATTGGTGTATTTACATAAGGCTTGGTTTGTCGTATAAGTTTAAAAAGGCAACACTTACTTCGTGTGCTTGCTCACATAATATACAATGGAATGCATAAGTGAACACATGATAAGATTGTACGGAGCAGTTACCTAAATCAAAGTTGACACTTTAAATGCAGTTTCAAGCTTCGGTGTATGTATTCCTTTGAAATCCTTCAACCAAAATATAGAGCGACGATCCTATCCAAGTGTAAATTGATATCCAGAATCTGAATGGAAGTATATTTGAAACCAATATTTTTATTTCAATGCACTGCGCGCAAAATCTTCTACGATATGAACTCTTCATTTCAGATTGCATTCACGGGTATAAGGGTTTCAAGTACACTAACATTGAAGGGCGAATATCGTAACATTGTGTTCCTTTACGATCAACATCTGGCACAATTATGGGTTACCCCGCACCTCAACTAACAGTACGCCATGACTTCTAGAGGGTAAATAACACTTAGAGATCAAATATATGTGTACAAATGATACCAACGGTTGTTTAAGTGTTTATCAAGTATGTGTGGGAAATGAACAATAACATTGGTTCGAAGAAAATGAAGAAAAAAACAATATGTATAAGGTCATGCAGAATATTGTCTTTATTTAATGATAGTGTTTGATTAAATTTAACGTTCATATTACTCCTTGGTTATTTCACACGGATACTGTCTATCGTCGACTTCATATCAAAACCTCGTATATGGCATTTTTTTCAGGAATAGGACTTTTTCCACGTGACGGGAACATGGACAAGCTATTCCAGGCTCTGACCAAATATCGTACTTCTACTTTAATAATCGGAAGTGGTTTTAATAGCCATATGATGGAATCTCGTAAACTGATTGGTGCACAATTCCTTAACATCAAACTTCGTATCTTATGGAAACTGAGAGCTGTGTTCAATCAGCGTGGAAATCTGGCATAGAAGAATCTTCGAAATGCTTAAACTATACGATTTTTAAGACAGAACATTGTCTAGTTACCTTAAATGATTCCTGTTTACAAACCTGTATTAACTTTAGAACGTCAAACAATTATCTACCGATTGAAACCGGCAGCTTGCTTAGAATTGAAAGAAATGAACGTAAACAAAATAATATTCCAAATGTGACCTGAACGAAATAGGAGATCAGTTGCATTACATGTTAAGATGCAATTTTTTCATGCTGACAGAAAAAACAACATGTTCCAATACTATTCTCTTTAAATCTATATGAACTAAATCGAAAGAAACTTCAATTTCATTAAGCTACTACGATATTAACCTACTTTTAATTATTTATTTTTTAAATAACATTTTTTCTTTTTTCGCTTTTTGTTTTGTACCCGACAACACACAACCTGGATTATTGTATGTACATGTATTTGTTGCCTCATATCATACTGTATTGTGTGCTGAGTTTAATAAAATAAAATAAACTTGGAATGTTTATGCTTACTTTGAATTAACGAATTATAAGAAATATATATATTGTCTTCTTTTTGTTATAGAATTCTTTCTGGCATATATGTCATAGTGTGAAAGTGTATTTAACATACTTAATCGTTCTCCATATCAGAACACAAACGCTCTTATATTTATCAAGTTTGAGCAAATGACTGTCAAATTGTCGTATATGCCGACAACTCCTGTACCTCTCTGTGTACTTTCTATACATATACAACCAATGGTATAGTATTTGGCATGTAATTTAAACGTTACTTCAAGAGTTGGTGATCTTTCGTTAATGTTTAAAATAGTGAGAAACAAAAACGGTTCTCCTGAAAACTTTCCAAAAGTGACTATGCGAAGTTTTGATATAAAGCCGATGTTATATTAGTTCAAATACGAAATAAACGTTATGTTTTTAGTATTTGTGTGTGAATGGTTTCAAATAGCGTTAGAATGCCCAATTTAGCGTCCTTGTTTCAAACGATTTCTAAGCAGTTCGAAAATATCGATTCAAGTTGCGTCAGAAGGCAACATTTAGCTATTGTTTTCGAAATGTTTAGGACCGCTGAAACCGCCCCTGAGGACAGATACTACTCCAAGTTAACAACTTGCACGACTTTGTATATACATTGTGTATTCCCATTTCGCTGTGAGCAATGCCTTTTTGGATTTAATGAAAATACTATAATTGTTTGTCAGAAATAATGCTTCATAACTCTCAATGCAGACCTGGTGACAAGGGAAACAATCTTGACATAACAAATCAGGATGCTCTCCCTTTAATCTGCATAACGCGCCGGTAATATTTTTGCACATCATTTGGTTGCTTACTGCTGAAATTTATGGCAAATGCAATTATGTTAACTTCTACTGACAACTTTAAGTGCTTCCTTCCCTGGTAGCCTTCCATAGTGCTTGTTGGAGTAATAAAAGCTTAAATGTTGAATCAGTTTTAATCAGACACACTGTTCGATGTATCAATCTATATAAAATACATCTATATAATTTCGCAAGTCTACAGCACACTTATAAAACATGATTGCCCGCGGGTTTATTCATTGGCACTTGAACTTCAAATGATTAATATAATATCGTACCAACACATTATTGTATCACACTAATCAAACACGATTTACCCTCTAACTAAACCAGAATGCATTAAGACTATAGAAGATCATTTTACCCGCAGTGTTGCGATTTCGGTATGACTAAAATACGCATTGGAGATTTTCGGCGCATTGGGCGCATTGGAGATTATCGAATTTAATTTCCAATGCGCCACTATAGATCACACAGCGCATTGGAGACTGCCAAGTAGATCTGACAGCGCATTGGAGATGAAAATATAGAAATATAAAAGTAATATTGTAATAATTTAGTATGATTTTATATAAAAAAAATTTATAATGATTGAACTTTAACTCGGAGAATAACAATATTTTTGTACAAACTGGTAATAAAATACGTACATCATAAAATAACACTAAAGGTGCCATAAATTAAAATCGATAATCTTCAATGCGCCCAATGCGCCGAAAATCTCCAATGCGTATTTTAGTCATACCCTTGCAATTTTAGCAAATAGAGAATATTACAGCACCGTTTAGTTTCCAACATGGCTGACTGTCAATGTAAACAAAGACATATAGGATAGATATCAAGCTGTTTATAGCTTTACTGCTATGTCAAACATAAAAAGATAGAGCGTGTTTAATAAAACTAATTATGGTTAAACAAACTATACAAATTTTCGCGAGGGTTAAACCGACAAAAGCCAAAGCGTGTGTAAGTTTTTTTCCTGAACAAAGTTTATCTGAATTTGAAAAAAAATGTTTTGGCATGTTGTGACTCATTAACAAAATGTTTGATTGACTATCAATAATGTGGAAATCATTTAATTATTCTGTAATTGAGCATGACACCACGCAAACATAGTGTGTCCTATACGTATTTTAGCAATTTGTCTGGAGTGATGTTAATGAAATGTAAATGTACAACTTCATAAATCTTTCCATAGAGCCTGTTAACATGTGCAACACCTTTCTTACAACCAAGGATATTCCATGGCTTAAGCAAATCTTATTTAAGTAAGTTCAAGTATCCAAAGTGTCTTTCCATCACCTTGAAGCTTAGCAAATCATTGACAAGTTTACAATAAAGCACATAAGAATAGGAATTCAAAATACAAAAAGAAATATCTGAAATTGCAGAGGATGCTTAGTCTAGTTTTCAAAACCATATATCCCTCTAAAACAGGAGGGGTACACACAACCCGTACTCATCCCATCACCAGTTTGTGGCTCGAATATGTTAAAATAACAAAATCTCAGGCACTTAAAACAGAATATTATGGTCACCCTGTCCCTAAGAGTAAGAATATATTTGGTTCTTATATGCAGTTTGTGTTCCCCCTTTTCATGTGTTTATGATAAAAAAAATAGTGTGCAAATAATGCAAGAGCCCAACTGTTGAAGGAATAGAGCCATGATTCTGCAATGGTGTTTACTTTTCAGCTTTATGATCTTGATGATGATGACGAAGGAATTCCTAGACTAACTTTTGTGATACCAAGAGAATTGGCAGAGGGCTTTATAAACAACAAAAAAGAGAAGTATAAATTCAGGTACAGAAATATAAAAGTGGTTTGAATACTGTACTAGAGTACCTGTCTTTGCCATGTCTTTGCTAATACACAATTGCATGGTATTTGCTTATCCAAAATTACTGCCAGTAAGGACTGGACTAACATTTCTTGCTATAAATAGATTAAGCAGTTTCGTATTGTAAGCTCAATAAAATGTGACAATGTGAGTAAAATGCTTTGGGAAAGTTTTAAATGTTCCTTGATCTATACAGTTCACATGCATCTATTATATAACTCACAGTCCTGATCACTTAATTATTTACAAAGAAATTAAAGCTTTGAAATGTCTACACTGTGTAAGAAGCTACTATATAAGCCATACTAAATTGATCATTAGTTGTGTCTAATCATGACGTATGGCAGCATTTTTCAGGTGTTCTTATGTCGAAGCCCAGTACAAGTAAACTAATTTTGGGTGTATACATATAAGCGTAAAGAATGGAAACGGTTTTATTTTCAGGTTTCAAAAGGTGTTTGACCAGAATTCAAAACAAGATGAAATATTTGATAATGTGGCGAAACCAGTCATTGATAAGTAAGTGATGCTGATCTTATGTTTTGTAAATATACCATGTGGTTATCTGCAAATCTGTTAAATATTTCAATGAGTCAGTGTATTTACTATAGTTATTTTATTTACCAATTCTTGTTGCATGAAGCAAAACCAAAATATTTACCCATACATTATTTCATATTCAAGTTCATATTCATATTTGTATAGTTGATGGTTTATTGTTTGTTGGTTTTGGTAAATAGCTTGGACTCCAAACTCTCCTGTCTGTTCTAGATTGTTGGTTAAAGGAGAGAATCCAAGCATTAAAAAAGCCGAAATTGCTATGGTGACAGATTTACAAACAGAGACAAGTAAAATCTAAACTTTGTGTAATTTCAGCGTGCTTCAAGGCTACAATGGAACTATTTTCGCATATGGGCAGGTAGGTCATTGTATGGAGTGTAGCAGTTATGAGAAAATTTCATTTTTCTTTAAACAATTTCTAATGGTTTAAAGGCCACATGATTCCTTAAATCTTTGATAGTAATCAGAAAAATGTTGTATCAGATAGATAACATACTTTTACAAACCCGCACCAACAGTAAGTCAGCAGTCCAAAATTGTTTAACCAAGGAGATTGTTGAACACAAAGTGAATATTTACATTTTGAGCAGTTACGGTTCTAACATATTACCCCTAGTCAATCAATGAAGCATTTTAACCAAAATTTAAACACAGGTAGCAATGATCATCCAGTAGAAGTATGGGGGAGTAGTTGATCTTTTTGTTGAAGTGAATATCAGACTACATACATTTAAAGTGATTGTGTATACTTGACATATAAATGAATGGTGATAAGAGTGGTGTAATCTTTGAAAACTTTGATTCTTTTAGACCGGCAGTGGTAAGACATTCACAATCACTGGTGGAGCAGAGAGGTACAATGACAGAGGTATTATTCCAAGAATGCTCTCCTATATATTTGAAGCCTTTGAGAAGGTAAGGCCACACTCTTTTTCCACTAAAGTTAGCAAGGACATCTTGTAGTCTGAAAAATATTTATGCTATAAATGTGTATGTACTTTCTCTCTGTATTTCTCAAAAATAGTACACTTCTTATATCTCCCTCATTCAAGGGAAGACATTTTGTTTTTACGTCTGTCGGTTCATCATTCAATCAGTCCGTCAACACTTCTTTTCCACTCCATAACTATAACACTTAGACACAGGTACTTTATACTTGGTATATGAGTTGGGCTTGACTAGTTGATTAATCTAGTCGTCAGTATTCCACAAGACCACCATTTATAATTGCATACTACAGATTAAAATACAACACAATGGTACTAACTTACATCCATCTATCACTTTAACTCTTATATTCATAGAATCATTGATCTTATGCAGTAGACGCTCACTATTTAAAGTAGTTTTCAGCAGTTTTCTTTTCGCATCCTATAGGATATAGAGACAAGCGCTTTTTTTAAAAATCCCTAGATTTTCCACAGTCTTGTCTCCTATTGCAAAGTATTAGTAAAACAAACACCTTAAACATTTAGATAGTGAACACTGAACAAAAGCACCGAGTGAGCTGTTGTATCTCAAATTGCTAATATGTTGCTTTTACTTTTCACTAATCTTTGGCAACTTTTGTGCGAACCTAGTTACCTTGTGATTGTTTAAAAGTTTCAACTAGATTTAGTTTTACAATGATTATAAAACAAGTTTGATGTTGGCGTTGGGTTGGATTGTTGAAGATTGCTGTTGTAGATACAGTTTAACTGCTAAATGTAGACGTCATCAGCCAAGTCTCCACCTGTCATCAGATGTTTCACCCCCTTATACTCAGTACATCCTCTGAGTGGTATCCAAGTTGGTGTGCTGCATGGAAGCCAGAGCTGACTGGATGCTATTTCCCAAGGGTGTAGGCTGCTGTCTTTCCTCCTCTACCTTTGATGCCCAACATCCACCCAGTATTCTCCATACTTATTTAGAAAGAGATCCTCCACAGACAAACCTGTACTTACCTATAGAGCACCACACTTTATTACCCGCCTCTTCACTTGTGTTTTAATCCAAATGTTTTTGTTTTTACTTGCAGCATTCAGATGACAGTAGCTACACTGCACATATATCCTACCTGGAGATTTACAATGAGAGTGGTTATGATTTACTGGACCCAAAACATGAAGCTGCAAAACTAGAAGACTTACCGTGAGTAATGCTTGTTGTTCTCACGTTAATATAAACTTCACTACAATAGAAGATTACTTAGTTAGAAATAAATCTGGATTTAACTTTTACAGTGTGCGTAACCAAGTGACATCCTGTCAATATAAGCCTTCTAAAATACTTGTGCAGCTTAATTAGAGGCACAATTGGTCTTGTCGTGTTAGAATCAAAATGATCTGCCCTCGTGATTTAATTAATACGCACCCGAACTCGTACTTATATTTTATACTGCGTTAAAACACAAATGTACAGATGTTTTATTTATTAAAGATTATTTCCGCTCTTAAAGTTTGTGCTGTATGAACTTTTGTTATGATACAGTAAAACTCAATTATCTGAACAACTCTTGTTTTCTTCAAATGTCTAAAACCTTTAAACTCCCTCGAATTCTTTTAAGACTGAAATAACAAAATCTCATTTCCTCATTATAGCATAGGATAAATAATATTATTACACAGTATATTAACTGCATTTATTACATGATATTGATTGTTTCCAGTGTAAAACATGTATAGTCATTGCAACTACAGGCATTAGATGTATATGTATTTAGGCATTTATAATATAATGTAAAAATGGCATGGCTTCTTTGCATTGATTTTGAGGAGTTTGTTTTACTATTTTCTTTGTATATTTTTGTGACAGTTTCAATAAACTTATATCAAATTCATTCATAAGTTTGAGCTCATGTGATAATAGCTTATATGAAATGACAAATCATGTAAGATCCTTTTTCTAATTAAGAATAAAAATGTTTGGGGATCTAATTTCCTTTGATCCACTGAACTATGCATTCAAATGTCAACAAATACATAATAAATTATATAATGTACAAATGGCACACTTTTTCTAGAATCCAAGAGTTAAAGTAACCTCAAAAATAAACCCACACAATTGTTTTATGCAGGCAATGAACAAAATGAGATCACAGTGTTTGAATGTATTATACAGGAAAGTATCGCTGATGGAGGATTCTGACCAGAACATACACCTGAAGAATCTGTCCGTACACCAGGCAGCCAATGAGGAGGAGGCCCTTAACTTACTGTTCCTGGGGGATACAAATAGAATGATAGCTGAGGTAAGACTGAAGTTTTTTATTGTTGTTTTGTTTTATTGCTTGTGCCGTATGACCTCCTATTATCAGGGAACAATTAAATCCAACAAACCAAGAGAAAAACTGGATAATCTTTTCGTTTCATTTGTTTGACTAAAAAAACGGAGGCTAGCTGAGGTTGTCAATATTCATGTTTATGATAACATATGACATACTAATTAGTTACATGACTCATATGAAATGATATAATGTGAACCTTTTACTGACCTTTAGATCTACCTGAACTGTTTTCATTAAAGTTTTATTAAAATGTCTTAAGAGCATAACATTCTTTTCATCACATGACATGTTTGTGCAACCCACAGCAAAATATGCTTTTTTATAAATTTCTTAAACTTGTATTGCACGAGGATCTATATCAATGTGTTCTTAATATTTCTTGTCTTTTTAACATGGAGAGACAATGAGGTGCAGTAACAGGGTATATATAGACTTGATGGTAGGCTCCTAGAGTCAAGGTTTACATACACTCTCTAGCTCAGCCATTGAAACATTTCATTTGACCCTTTGTTTTCAGACTCCTATGAATCAAGCATCTACTAGGTCTCATTGTATATTTACTATACATCTTACCTCAAGAGAACACGGCTCAGCAACTATACGCAGATCTAAACTACATCTAGTCGACTTGGCAGGGTAAGATACATACTTAGGAGTGATTGCAAAAGGGTTCTATCTGCTTTTATATTCAATAATACTTAAAACCCTTTCATTTTCACCCCTCATGTCTTATGTTGTATTTCGATGGGTGAATGCAAAAGGGTTCTATCTACTTCTTTATTCCACACCCTATAGCTTTCAACCTTCAATATGTACCTCAGCTGTATCTGTACGATAATTAGTTAATCAGAGTGCAAAGAATGGTTTAAGTTGAACAAGAACAGACTAGTCTATCAGCAATACTTGAATATTAGTTGAACCATGAGTAGAATACAGTTGTTTCAATCTTTCGCCATTCATTTCAAATATAACAAAAAACACAATCAATAACAGTTGCCGTGAGACTTTGCTCAGGTCGAGGCCAACACTTCAAAACTGAACAATGTTTCAAAGTAGCACACAATCATTTATATTTTCAAGGGGTACTAATTTTCATAGCTTGTATTAGTCAGCTGAACCACAAATCAATTGTCAATGATCATAACTACTTATAGATGTGAAGTTATATCATTCTGTATGTGTATAGTTTAGAATCCACCAATATAATTCCTAACAAAAGATTTCTTTTTCGTAGAACCACAACAACCAAAACAAAAAATGATATCACACTTTAGTCATGATTCAAACAGTGTAAGGTTAGACCGATGTTAAATGTTATAATTTGTGTTTCATGTTCAGTATAGAATAAAGGATACTTTGAAGAGCATATTTGCAGTATAAATGTTTGGAGTTGAGTTTTATTTGGCTTTTTTCTCTCAACAGTTCTGAACGAGTATCTAAGACAGGTGTAAATGGAGTGTTGTTACAAGAAGCAAAGTACATTAACCTATCTCTTCATTTCCTTGAACAGGTTTGTAAAAGATGCCTCTATTTCTTCATGTTTATTCATTTTACAGTCAGATGTATTCACCATTTGTGGCCCTGGAAAAAGAATACAATATTTATTCCAACATGTTTTTTTATCGTAGGAAATCTCTTTGAATCTTACGTTTTTTAAAATTGTCCTGATTTGGACAAGTCTTAAATCTGCGACGACAGTATCATTAAGAGTATTTAAGCCTGTATTTGTTGCTATGGAAAGTTTATTTACATGTTAATTGAAAATAATGTTCCCAACCAAAATACATTATGCCTGTAATCATACTCTTTCAGGTGATCATTTCTCTGTCCAACAAATCACGTCAGCATATCCCGTATCGAAACTCCATGATGACATCCGTACTTCGAGATAGTCTCGGTGGAAACTGTATGACTACTATGATAGCTACGTGTTCAGCGGAAAAAAAAAATATTGATGTAAGGATTGCAACATTTTTACTTTCTTCTAAGTACATGTAGTAGAAAAACACTTTTTGCAGGCAAAATCATCATTTCTACAAAGACATATCTTTAAAACACTAGCAAGACGGTTTATAATTGAATCTTAGGCAAGTTTGATTTTCAAAAACGCTGCTGTAGATGGAGTTATACCAATATTAGTAAAAGTTAGTTAAAATGTGTATCTGTCAGTACATTTATAATTGATAAATTTAAGTTTTAAAAAATGCACAATTATTAGTCATATGTAGGTTTATGAGTTAAATTATTTGTCAGTTAACACTATCAAATCATTAATATACATACCTTGAAGGTTTCAAAATGCCAATTCTCATGTTGCAAAATCTAAGACACAACCTGTTGATCACATGTTAAACTGGTTTTGTTTTTTTCTCATTTTCAGGAGTCCATTTCTACATGTAGATTTGCTCAGCGCGTGGCCATGATCAAGAATGATGTTATGGTAAATGAAGAACTCGACCCAAAGTTGATGATAGCTAAATTGAAACGTGAAATCCAGCAGTTGAAAGAGGAGTTGGCACTGGCCACTGGTGAACAGAGAACAGACGATCTTACTGAAGAAGACTTAGAGAGGTAAACTTCGAAACGAAAACTGTTTCAAGCCTAAGTTAACATAAGAAGTCACTTTCACAACACACGCTCACATAAGTTAGTATAAAGTCAATTATTTCAAAAAGATGTTAATAAAGCAACACAAAACACAAATGAAGTCAAGAAACAAAATAAAGTTTAAGTCAAGAAATACATAACACAATAAAGTATTTTTCTGTTGTTCAACTCTATCATTGTTGTTTAGTTATGTGCATTCATTATTGGTATTTATGTATACTTTCTAGTTCACTGCTTAAAAAGGTTTTCAATCCACTCATACCATATTTCTAAAGATTTGACAGGACAAGTAAATGACCAAATTCAATAAAAGGATTTTTTTTAAAAGACACTCTTGAATGGTTGATTTATATTTTCAAAAATGACACAGTTTATTGATTGGCTGATAAAAACAAAAATGGCACAGTTTATTGATTGGCTGATCAAACAAAAAAGGCACAGTTTATTGATTGGCTGATAAAAGGAAAAAAGACACAGTTTATTGATTGGCTGATAAAAATATATACACAGTTTATTGATTGGCTGATTAAAGTTATAAAACATGACACCATTAATTGATTGACTGATTAAAGTAATAAAACATGACACCATTAATTGATTGACTGATTAAAGTAATAAAAAATGACACAATTAATTGATTGACTGATTAAAGTAATAGAAAATGACACGGTGTATTGATTGGTTGATTAGACAATTGATGCTAGTTCTGAAGGTGTTAGACTATTTCCACTGATATGCCTGGGGGTATGAATCTTCTCTAAAATATACATGTAGTTAAGCCAATAAGGCCATTATTGACGATTTACAAAAGCTGTTTAGGATTGGAAATGGGTAATTTAGTAATTAAACTACTGGATATATATGTAATTTCCTGTGTATATCAGATGTGAAGAGGCAGTAAAGAGATATCTGGTTGACTCAGATCCTGACGCAATGATCGATGTTGGTGCTGACATGAGGAAAATACACACATGCTTCAAAATTATCAAGGTTAGAATGTTTGTTTAGATTCTGTGTTATATTTAGATAAATTTCTTTGACCACTCATAATACTATTAATACTATTTATAGGATCTTACATGAGTTGTCATTTGATATAAACTCTTATGAAACAAGTTTAGAACATGTGACTCAGCCAGCCTTTGATGAGCTCTGTAATAAAACAAGAACCAGTTTCATAAAATGAATTGTTGAAATGAGCATAAAATTCTTTTTATTATTTGACTATAAATTGCACCGACTGTTTGCTCGCACCTTTTGCACAGGTGTTCATGCATGACGTGTCTTTCTTATTAAACATGTCTTATATTGATATATTATAGTGGTCACTTTATAGCTTCTTTGTTTAACCATTCTTGTTTGTTTATGTGTGTTGCAGAGGAAGTGTTTAGAGAAGCCAAGTTCCTCTCAGAAACCTGCAACCCCTGTACAACAACCAACCCCTATACAACACCCGGGCGTCCCACCACCTGACATAGGGCCATATAGTGATACAGAAAACGAGAGACTAAAGCAACTTGTCATACAGAGGGACAATGAAATCAGTATCCTTCCTTCGTGGTCATGTATTTGTATCTGTATTGTGAAAAAAATCAATGTTCAAATATGTTCATGTATACAAAATTGGTGTGATCATTTTGAGCAGGGTTGTTACAGTTGCACCTTGGTATATCAGTATTACTTGGACATTTACCAAAGTTTGTTTGTACTACATTTCTGTTGGTAATATTTGGATAGTGTTTTTTTGGTACTATATAACTGTATAGTAGCAACGGTTTATCATTTATGCTTTAACATAACTGTAGATATTCTTGTAAATATGCTGAAGAAGGAGAAGAAGCGTGTTAAAGATGCTGCCCTACAGTTAGAAAGGATGGGTCAGAAGCCACCATCTAGTGCAAGAGGCGAGGGCTTCAGCGAAAGGTTGGTTTCAACTGAACATTTTAAATTCTCAATGTTTCGAGATTTAGTGTTTTATCTTAATAAGAAACTGCCTCCTGGATAGCCTAGTTGTAGAGTGCTGGTTTACAGTGCGGGATGTCCTAGGTTCTATCCCCAGTCAAGGACCGCTTCATACCAAAGATGAAATAAAAATGGTACCAGTAGTGCCCTTGTTTGGCACTCAACATTAAAAAGAGAAATACTGGCTCTTTCTTAAGAATTAAAATAGGACAAAAATGTAATGGATAACATTTGAGATAGAAATCTTTCAAAGTCGGAGGTCATTGGCCGTTGTAACGGGGATGAAAAAACGAATGACCACGTTTAACCGACAAAAGTCGAAGGCTAAATTTAAAAAAACAAAAACAATATAAGTCTGCCAATCCAGTAAAGTTGCCCTGATTTAATAGGTCAAACTAATTTTATGTCCCAAAACATCTCTATTTAATTGTGTCTTTAACTATTGAGAATGTTTGGTCATGAAAAGTTTTGTTTAGCAAAGAAATTTGTTATAGTTGAATTTGTGTTGCTGTGATACCTTAAAATGCATGGTTACGAAATGATCAAAATGTAAATCAGATTATGAAAATTAACCATACATTAAGTAGACCTGTTTTGAAGTGAATGACAACAAGTATTTATTTGTACTTAAACAAACTGAGTTATAGTGATTGGTATATCAGAAAGTCGTTTGATGAAACTTTGAGATTATTATTAGACTTGACACTGAACCTGTTGTTTGTTTCTTCTGCTGCAGTTTTCAGATGTCACAGTCAGAGAGTAAGGTAAATGGTCATCGAACGCCAGGTTCACGAATGAACACTGGAAACTCTGAAGACTGGCAACACTCTCCGTCTGGCAATGGTATCAATCAGGAGAAACAAAGACAAAGAAGGGAAAATGATGCCAAAGTGAAGCAAAAAATATGTAAGTAGTTTACATTGAGAAGCTTGAAAGCCAGGCCTCCACATGTTGGAAAAACAGAAATTGTAACAAAAAATAGCTATTTTCGAATGAATGAAATAAAAACAACAGAAGTCACCAAACCTGAGAAATTAAGACAAAGGTTTTTCATTCAAGGATATCTAGAGTTACATTCATTCACTATAATTTTGTTTATATATTATTTTTTCTAAAGAAGAATTTAGACTAAGAGGTCTGTTTGTAGTTACAAAATTTAAAATGCTACAATAGTATGTACTTACTTGTATGAAAAAGAGAAATTAATTGAGATTGCTTCAACATAATTAAATAGTTATGATGTTTTGTTTGTTATGAAATTATCTCCAAAATTAAGGCATTTCTTTGTTGTTACGAAATTGTCCCCAAAACCGTTGATCTGTTTTAACATGTTTGTAAATCACAGTGGGAGACATGTCAGTTGGGAGACAAGAAGCATTTGAAGTGTTCCGACGTGACTATGAACACAATGCTGCTATTGAAAACAATAAACAAGAGTTGAAAACACGGTATGCCGAGGCAAAGACTTTAGGGGAGCGAGTTAACAAATCTAGACATAGTATAAGTAAGTAATCGAGTAATACACAAACTTGTTATCTTTGTACAGTAAAATTAACCTTTCAACCTCAAGTAGAAATGGTCTTGATTGAAATTGTGTTCCCATTTGCAAGCACGAAATTCCTGCTGCTAGAATGTATGTGACAGAATAGCCTGAAACCTAAATATCTTACACAATAATGTAACATCATTTGTGTTGGTGAGACTGTCTAGATAATTGCACAAATGTGTTCATTCACAATTTGACACGCATAAAAATTAAGTTGAGCTGATGTTATATCTGTTTCACATGAGAATGACCCTTGATCTTTTCTGCAACAGTGAAGTTTCCGCAAAACAGACATACATTGAAACTGAAAATGACCGAAGTTCATGGTGAAAAAAAGAGAAAAATAATTAATGGTTAACTGTTAGTACACAAAACATTCTTTATCTTACTGAGGCTCAATTACTATGTTGATTTAGTGATCAGTTTAGCAAGAGTTACAGGCCTTTTATTTATTTATGTCCATAGGTGAAAGCGAAAGGAGTACTATTGAGTAAAGAAGCAGATAGGGTCCTAACTTTCACAACTCTACGTTAAAGCATAGAACATATCAAGAACTACAGACCTTTTATACTAATTGTAACTGTTTGGTTTTTCAGATCATTTAAAGAGCAGTATTGAGCAGCATAGAATGGCAGTGGCTATGCAAGGTAATGTATCTACGGCATTAAAGTCATACAATATAGACTCATACATTGCCTGGATGCTCTACAGGCTTAGCTTGTGATCATTCAATTAAAATTACATTGATTCATAACAACAACAAAATTCATAATATGTAAATAAAACTAAAAACTAAAAAAGGGATTGTCAAGCTATTTTTCGAATATATATGATATTGATTGCTTGACCCAGAGTAGTATACAATGACATGGTTCGCTGGTCATCCTGTCCTGCCTGTATACAAAGTCATATACCTAGCTGAACGAGTTTGTAGCCATGGAATAAAGACGACTTTTCTTTTTTTTTTAGCAGTACACAAAGAAAAATGTTTGTTTGTGTTTCGTTCATCAATTGTATATGCAGATAACACAATTAGACATTAATAATATAGTTTTTGTTTTTGACATGAGTCTATACTGACTAACTTCATTCAGCACAGTTGGAGAATAAGAATAAATTTTCTTGAAAAAGGACATTTACTTTAATATGTTGAATTGGTGGTTAAGCTAACAAATGAAATGCACAACAATTAGTCTTTCCATAATTAACAATGATTCCATAGCAACATGAGCAAAAAGAAGGGTGATATAGAAACATGAGTAGTGTTATAAAACTACACAGGAACAGTTTACAACAACATAGATAACTTAGCTTTCTTTTTACATCAGTATTTAATGCATGTTCTAGAAAGGATATTGATACAAAATGCAGAGATAAATTTCTTTTTTAGGTCTGACAGAATCTCAAAACCTCGAGCCAGATGATGAAGAAATGGAAATGCGACACAAAATGGAGGCAGCAAAGTCAAGGTCAGTTTTCATAGAGCCTCACTTTATTTTAAGTACAATTTCTTTTATACTGTGAGGGAACACACATTGTTTATGACTTTACAAAGGCCACCCTTACTGTCATTACAACACTTTTATAAAACTCTTGAGCATGACTTTCAAGTGGCCATCAACCCAAAGCCGCTAAAATTCCAGATGTTGTGAGTGCAAAATAAGAAAAATAAAACAAAAAAGGTTTGGTTTTATTCCAGTTATAAAGAGACATTTAACAGACTGCGTGTATTGAAGACAGAGATAGAACATTTACAACATTTTCTTGAGAGATCTAAGGTGAAACTGATGAAGGACTTTGAACTCTGGTGGGCTGAACAAATGGCAATGTCACAGGTAACTTTGCTAGGATGTAGTAGTTAAGTATTCAAAGTCACCATGGCACAGGTAACTATGCTAGGCTGTAGTAGTTAAATATTCAAAGTCACCATGTCACAGGTAACTATGCTAGGCTGTAGTAGTTAAGTGTTC